>Ga0154640_1034_pt1 | contig 13406 bp, 13 predicted proteins | sample Rifle2008BG13ft_FD_116069 | JGI IMG/M metagenome (GOLD analysis project Ga0154640, IMG submission 116069) | Deltaproteobacteria bacterium RBG_13_58_19 | reverse complement strand
GAGGCCGTGGCTGGCCGGGGTCAAGCCGGTATAGATGCTGGCCCAGGCCGGGGTGGAGTCCGGGGGGAAGATGGAAGTGAAGCGATACGGCGGGCTTTTTCCCCGCAACTGCCGGAAATTGGGCATATCCTCGAGGAACCGCTCCACCAGCAGGGAATCCATGCCGTCAATGCCTATAACCGCCACCTTGCCGTCCATTACTTCCCCGGTCAGCCTCATAAATTCGTTTGCTTGACCACTCTCCTGGCTTCGTCAATCCATAAGGGCCGGTTAGCCGCCTGGGGGTTCTTCTGCAGCAGCAGGAGCATGATCACCGTGGAGCGGGGGAAAATCCTGCTGAGAAAAGTGGAAACCGGGGGCACAAAGGGGTAAAACCCCAGGCCGGTAAAGCGGATCACCCGGAACAGGTCATTGAAGGTCAGGAAATTGCTGAAGGCCTGGGGCGTGAAACCCCGGACATGGTCATCGAACATCTGCATGCAAGTGGGCTGCCGCCCCAGGGCGATCAACAGCCGGTTGTGCAGGGAAGACAAATTCGGCACGCCGATGAGCAAATGGCCTTCCGGCTGCAAGACCCGGTGGATTTCCGAGATCGCCCCATAGATATTCTTCAAATGCTCAAAGACCTGGTTGGCGATGACCACCTCGAAGAAGCCGTCTGCGAAAGGTAGTGGGTCTTTTTCCAAATCGCAGCGCCGGGCATCGATCCCCTGGCTTTGGCAAAGGCTCACCGCCTCCGGAAAACAGTCAATGCCCCGGATGTTTTCCAGGGGCAGCAGTTGTTGGTAATGCCTGATGGACTGGCCTTCCCAACAGCCCACCTCCAACAACCTGGTATCCGCGCCCACTAAAGGCCGCAGCTCCTCCATGATTACCGGGTAATAATCCTTGTTTTTGGCGGCAATCAATTTCTGCTTGCTTTGGAGCCAACCTTTAACCGCGGCCATCATTGAAGCATCCCTTTATTGGAGAGCTCTGGAAAAGTGATTCCGAGAGGAGATGGCAGGGACCTCAGGCACCTGGCCCTCTCCCCACGTGACAATTTCCGCTACCGGTTTAGTGCCGTCCACCGTACTGGCCCGGTAGGCGGCCGCCACTTTTTGATACAACGGCCTTCTCACTCGCAGATAGTCCAGGGAAGGGGTGTCCGTCTTCCGGGCGTAGGCCACCTCCTCCGGCACATCGATGAAGATGAGGCGGTCCGGCGCGGGGAGGAATTGCAGCAAGACCCGCATCATTCTAAACATTGCCGCTTCTGTCAGGTGCAAATTCACCTTGGTGTTGATGAGGGTGTCGAAAATATACCGGTCGGAAATGATATTGCGGCCCCGCATGTAGGGGAGCCACACTTTGCAGAGGATTTGCACCAGGTATTCCAGAAGCACCGCGGCCTGGTAGCCCATGGAGAGGAAGCGGTTTTCCCCCACGGTGTGCAAAGAGGCCAGATAGTCTTGATAAGTTTCCGGCTGCCGGTCTTTCAAGAGGATTTTCTTCCCCCAGACCACCAGCGGCCTGAGCAGGTTCAGCTCATAGGCCCCCCAGACATACTGGAAATCCACCCCCCGGGCTTTAAACCGCCTGATGGTTTCTTTAACCAGAGTGGTTTTTCCGGAGCCGTCGAGGCCCATGAGGCAGATGAATTTACCCCTCATGGGAGACCTCCTTGGAGGAGCCGGTGATAAATAGCTTCCAGGCTCCCGGCCATGGCCCGCCAGTCCAGGGACGCGGTTTTTTCCCGGTTGGCGCAGGGGGTGGCCCCGGCCCGGAGATCCGCCGCCTTGGCCCGGAGGTCCGGGGCCGTGCCGTCGAAATAGCGGAACCCCGGATCTTCGGCAAACAATTCCGGCAGGGCCCCAAACCTGGTGCTGAGCACCGGCAGGTTGCAGGCCATGGCTTCCAGGACCGAAAGGGGCAGGCCCACGGCATTGGCCGCCCGCAAGGTGGGAAAGACGTAGCCGTCGGCCAGTTGATAGAGTTCCTGGAGGTTTTCCCGGTACCCCGCCAGCACCAGGCAACCGGCTGTCTTAAGTTCCCGGATGAGGGGCTTGGCGCCCTCCGGGGCCCGGCTCAGCACCAGCACCACCCTGACGTCCTCCCCCAGGTTCTCTGTAAATATCCCCAGATTCCTCCCCGGGGTGGGGTGCCCCACATGGAGCAGCAGGAACCGGTCCAGGGGCAATTGGTGTTGGCGGCGTCCCGCGGCTTTGATCTCCGGGCTGACCGGCTGAAATTTCTCCCGATCCACCCCACCGTAAAGAGTCACCCCGGGGCATTGCCCTCGGGCAAGCAATTTTGTCAACCGGTCCGAAGAAGTGATTAATAAATGGGGGCCGGCGAAACTGAGGAGGCCGGTTAAATATGCCGGCACACCCGGGGGCTGTAAAGCGGAGAGGATAACTTTGGACTGCCGGCAGAAGCGTCTGAGGAGTCCCACATAGAGCAGCACCGTCAGCGTCGGCCGGAGAAAGACGTGGATGATGTCCGGCGGCCGGGTCCGGAGGTTTTTCCAAAACCCCGGGTTCACCAGATTCTCCTTGGCCTCCTGAAAAGTCACCGCAAATTTCCGGGATAACTCCGCAGACATCCTCCGGGTGATGTTCTTCTGGGCCTCGTCAGCAAACCCGTTAATGTTGCCTAAGATGCAGATTTTCATGGGACCCCAAAAATCATGGCAAAATCAAGCCCCCAGGGCATCTAGGTTATCGCCCCGGTGCGGCCGCGGGCGCGATTTTCCTGATGGTTCCCAGGTAATGGGTGCATAAAAAAGGGAGCTTTTCCAGCATTAAACACAGAAGCCAGGCATAAGGGGCGAGCATCAGAGCCAACGGCAATGCCAGGGTAACCCTTTTCAGTTTAATCCGGCATCCCGGGAACAGGCTCATAATTTCGGCCTTTCCCACCCCCCGGGGATCCCTGCTTCTGGGGGGGGTGATGAAGAAGTCCCACCAGAAGAAGACACCGTCGGGTTTCATAACCCGGACGATCTCCCGGGCCACCCCCGCCTTCATCTCCGGATCGAGGATGGAAGTGAACAGGGTGAAGGCGTAAACCATGGCAAAGGTGTCGTTGCCGAAAGGGAGAGAGGAGCCGTCGCCCAGGAAGAGATTGAGATTGGGATACCGTCTCTTCCCCAGTTCCAGGTTATAGGACACCAGATCGATGCCGTAACAGTTTTCCGGTGGGGCGCCATAGGTGACCAGATCCATCAACCTGGCGCCGTGAGCGCAGCCCACATCCAGGATTTTGCTGTGCTCCAGGGTGTGGCGATGGTGGAGGCCCTCGTCTTTCAAGGCGGCCAGGAATTGCCGCTGGAGCTGCTGTTCCAGGAAGACCTTTCCCGGCTCAAAGGAATTCAGATAATCCCTCTGGGCAAAGCCGTTCCGCCTTTTCATAAACACGGCCTGGATCCGCTGGCTTTCGTTCATTTCCAACATGTTTCCAAGCTCCCCAGCGGGAGAGGCTCAGGCCCCATTCCCGGCCCGGCCAGTGCCCAGGGGCATCCCGGGGAGGATGGCTGGAACTGACACCAGTGCAAGTTTTCTGACTGGCGGTGGCCTTGAGCGCTGGCCACAATTACCGACAGGGTGGTGAGGAAGAAGGCCAGGAAGTTGCCCACGGAGTGATTGATGGTGAAGAAACCCGAGAGGAGGCTGTTAATGAGGAGGGCCATGACTCCGAAGAAATAGGAGTAATAAAGGGGTTGCCACTCATCTCTCTTATTGTGCATCTGGGCCCAGAGCAATTTCAGCATGGACCCCACCAACCAGAGATAGACCAATAGCCCCAGCACCCCGGAATCGTGGAGGATATCGAGCAATTCCTGGTGGGCGCCGGTGAAGTCATAGCGCATATAAGCGGACATGAATCCTCTGCCCAGCACAAAATCCTCCGGGTTATCCAGGATCATGTCGAAGAAGAATTTCCGCACGTCCCGGCGGGTCTCAAGGGCATCAGTCAACGCTTCTTCATCGGCCGGGTTATAATATTCCTGGACCACATACTGATGGAACAACCCATAAACATCGAACCTTTTACGGACCTGCTCAAAACTCCCCATAAGTGACAAGGCTAAGATGAGAATCACCATCGCGGTGGCCAACTGTTTGAATCTGTCGCGCAAAAAATCGCTAGCGAAGACCATCCAGAACATCATGGCAATCAGGGAAAGCATCACCCCGATCCAAGTGCCCCGGGTTAAACTCAGACCTTCGACGGTGAGAAACAGGGGCAGGGACAGCCCGTAGAGCAGTTTCATCCTCCCTCTTTGTTCCTTGAAGAAAAGGCCCAGGGTTAAAAAAATTATTACGGCCATGTGCATGCCCAGGTGGACATGATTAAAGGACAAGGAAGAGGTGATGGCCTGTTGGGTGAGCATATCCTTCCCCCAAGGCTGCTGCATTATCTCCAGATATTGCAATAAGCCGTAAAGGGAGACAAGGATGCCGTTGAACCAGATGGCCACCAGGAACTTGCCGGCGTTGTCCCGATTAAAGGCGAATTCATAGATAACCAGATAACAAATCACCCCCAGGGCTAATTTGCCCAACCAGTAACCTGAGTAGCAGACCGCCAGATATAATCCCATTCTTTCATGCATAAAGATGAAGGTGATAATGGAGGAAGCGCAGGCTATGCCGAACATGGCCAGCAACGGCCGGGCCAGTTGGCGCGGATATATGACAGAGTCTCTGATGGTGATTTTTCTTCCCAGGTAGGCCAGCAGAAAGACGGCGCCCATAACGTCGGTCAACTTCAAGGTCGCCCATTTGGAGTAAAAGGACGCCAGGGGCAGATCATACGCAAAAGATAATATGAAAAGGCAGATCAAGATATTCATGGTTACGCCGGGGCCCTCACCCTGGATAATAAGCCCAGGCCATAATTAATAACCGAGAAATATTGCATCACTTCCAGGAAAACCAGATATAGCAGCGAAAATATCAGCCCTCCCAGGGCCAGATGGCACAACAGCCCTATCTCTCTCACCGCAAAATAATTATCAAACTGCCACAGGCCGCCGATGCCCTTGGATAAGAAACCGATGAGGAGAGCCGCGGTCATGATGATGGCGATCTTGGCCCAGGGACAAAAATCGCGCACTCTGACATTCATAATCCGGGCGGCCTTGACGGTGCCATAGCCGAAGATGATCCAGTAAACCAGGACATAGCCCAGCGCGGCGCCCTGCATGCCCAGGAACTTGGTGAGGAGGGGAATGACGATCACCGCCAGCGCCGCACTCACCAGATTCACCTGCAAAGCCGCGGCGGATGCCCCCCAGGGGATGAAAATGGTAATGAAGGCCACGATTTTTGCCGGCACCAGCCAGACATAAATGCTGAAGATAGGGGCACTGGCTTCAAACCGGGAGGAGAACAGGAAGACCACCACCTCCCGGGCCCAGGGAAAGAGAAACCCCCAGAAAGGCAGGAGCAGCATGGCGGTCTTGAAGACCGCCCGGTGCCAGATCTCCAGAACCTGCTGATGCTGACCCTGTTCCACCTTGAGGGAGAATTCCGCCATTAACACGGTCTGGACCGCACCAACGATAATGGCCACCAGGGGAGGTTCCACCGCGCCGTTACTGTAAACCGCGTACTGCGCCACTCCCAGTAGGTTGGAGACCGCCACCCGGTCGGTATAGTAAATGATGCAGGCCATAACCGCGGAGCCGGCCAAAGGCAGCGAGTAGCGGACCTCTGCCGTCAGCATCTCCAGATGCCATTTAATCTTCTGCCGCCACACCGGGGTCAACGTCATTTTCAAGGCGATGAGCAGGGCGATGACCGCGGACGCTACCCAGAAAAACATGGCTTCCTGGAGCAGAAAACCCGTGAGCAGCGGCAAGACGACGCTACCAAAGGTCAGGGCCCGGGTGAGGATGCTGAAGAGCATGAAATTCCGCACCTGGCCATAGATCATCAAGATCCCTTCCAGGCACAGGGTGGGCAGCATAAATACGGGATAAAGGGCAAATACCTGCAGCAGTTCGGGAAGATGGGGACTTTTCAGAATCTTTCCCAGCCAGAAACGCAGAAAATAGAGGGACAATCCCATCAAGGTCCCTTGAATAAATAATAGCCCTAGATTCTGCAAGATGAAGGCCTTGCGCTCACTCCCTTCATATCTGGGAAGGAAATAGAAGACGGATTGGGGCAGGCCTGCCTGGAAGATGATGGACAGGAGGGAATAAAGCAGCAATATTTGCTGAAAGGCGCCGTAAACCTCCTTGTCGCTAATTATTCTGGAAAGAATCGCGGATAAAGCAATGGCGATGACGATGTTAGAAGATCTGCCAATGGCCACCAGGAAGGCCTTACCGCTTCTGCTTTGTTCCATCATGGCTGGCTAATTCCGGTAATTGGAATTTGTCTAGGGATTTTTCCAGAACTTCCTTGGTTATCTCAATAAAAAAATATTCCGCCAGAGAAACGGGAGTCCTAAAGATTGGCAGATGCACATCTGCGAGTCTTTCCTTAGATATGATAAACGATAATAATTTTCTTATATGAGGCAAAACTAATCCCGTAACAATGGCTCCTGAAAACATGGAAGTAATTTCTTTATAACTTAATTCCTTTAAATGATGAACGTTTCTATTCTTAGAATATTTTATATTGGGAGTTGATAGGAATAACACACTATTATTCTTTAATAGATTATTACATTTTAATAGTAAATGATTTTGGTCAATTTCGTTAAAATGTTCTATTATCTCAAATGCGGTTATTGCCTCAAATTGCTCTCCATTGAGATCAAAAATCGAATTTCTCATGAAATTTATCTGCGGATATCTTTCCTTACAGATATTTATGGCAGAGTCAGAATAATCAAGGCCTTTGGCGTTAAAGCCGGCTTGATGTAAGAGATTGGTCCCAAAACCTAAGCCGCAACCTATATCTAAAACGCTTCTGGCGCCGTATTCTTTCAATCTATTTATCGCCCATCCATATCTCGCAGAAATTATATCTTTCTCCGATATTTTTAACGTGGCATCCCCCCGCTCATGATAGACTTTATTGCCCTTCCTCTTAAAATTCATATAATCCATCGTATTTTCCTCTTTGGATCGATTCAAATGAGAATTTCTCATCTATCTCTCGGTCCACTACCCTGTCCTCTTCCCGTTTTTTGGCAATTGCCAGCACCATATGGGCAATGGACCATGGGAAAAGCCGCCCTCCCGTCTTGGCCAGAATCCGGCAAAGCAACCTAGCGCAGGGGATTTTGTGCAAAACCGGAAAATCGCCCCAGAATGCCCAAGGCATGGGTAAAGGGATGAATTCCAAGACCTGAAATTTGCTCTGGGTTATGGTTTCGGTAAGCTCTTTCTGGTCGAACAGGTAATAATAAAACTCTTTCCCGGTGGGGTCCTCCAAAGGGCTGTCGAGTTTTCTGCGCCATAAATTGATATAGGGGACAGAAAAGGCTATGATGCCGCCAGCTTTCAACAGACGCCAGGCCTCATCCAGGGGCTCTTTCAGACCCTGTTCAAAATGTTCCAGAACCCCCAGGGACAAGTAGAAGTCAAAGGAACGGTCAGGATATTGCCCCAGATTTAAAATATTGCCGCATTCAAAGTGGTATTTATTCCCCCAGTATTTTTTCACTTTCTCCAGCGCCACGGGGCTGTTATCGATGCCCACCACGTCAAACCCGAGTTCCGCAAAGTATGCGACCTGTTCTCCCAAGCCGCTGCCCGCATCGATAATCCGATAATCAGGTGGGGGCGCGGGAGGCAGGTACCTCTTCAGGACCTTGAACACCCGGTCTTTGTTTATCCGGGCCAGGGAGCGAGGCTTCTCCCCCATCCAGTTCTCATCCCAGAAGTATGTCTCGGTGATTTCCGTATATCTGGTGCGCATGTCAAACTCCGATCAACCTGTCTAACTCCTGTAAATACCTTTCATGAGAATGGCACCTTTGCGCATAATTCTTGGCATTTTCAGAAAGTCGCCGATACAATTTCTCATCCGCCAGCAGCCCTTCCAGGTCCCGGGCCATATTCTCCACCGTTCCGGAGCGAAATCCCAATTGATACCGGGTGATCAAATCGTCGGGGTCGAAGTTCAAAGCCACCGTGGGCGTGCCCCAGGTCCAGGCCTCGATGAAAGCCAGGGGGAACCCTTCGTTGTCACTGACGTTGATGAGGGCCGTGGCTTTCCCCACCAATTCCAGGGCCTGGTCATGGGGCACCGCGCCCAGATAAGAGAGGTTGGGAAGTTCCTGCAAGCCTTGCTCCAGCGTTTCCAGGCAGCCGGCATCCATTGATTTGCCGGCCACCACAAAGCGGCAGTCCACCTTCTTGACCTTCTTAACCAGTTCCAGGAGGAGGTCCACCCGCTTTTCCCGCCGCAGATTGGCCAGCCAGAGGATGAGGGGCGGGGACGCCTTCTTAACCTCATATTGGGGAGCGACATGACCGTCCCGCAACACCATGCTCTTGATCCCGAAATTCTTTTCCAACTGGTCTCGCTGATAATCCGTTTGGGCAATCAATATCAGCCTCTTTAAGGAATGCAGAGAAATCCGTTGGAAAATGGCCTTGAGCAAGGTGGTGTAGCCATCAATCTTCTTGGGCAGGACTTCTTTATCATGGTTCAGATGGCAGATGGCTTTTTTCCCATAAAGCCGGACGTAAAGGGAGATAAGGGGCGCAAAGATGACGGTCTTGATGATGCAGACATCAGGTTTAATGGCGACCAACGTTCTCCAGGCCTCCCAGAAGAAGTCCAGTTTATATTTACTGTGGTGGAGCCCCTGGCTTTTTAAGAAATGCATCTTTATGCCCTGGGAAAAAATCCGGGGGTTGGCAATCTCACTTTCATGGGAAGCGATTACATGGACTTCGTACTTATTCTTTAAACCCAGGGCGATATTGTACAAGGCAAGCTCGGCGCCGCCCACGCCGATATCGCCAAAGAGGCTGGAGAGGATGGCCACTTTTTTCGGCATCTGGTGCATGATCTCCTAGGTTTCTTGCATCTCATCCTGGGGTTGGCTAGGACTATCTGGTTGCCAGGCTCACGGCCGCCATCCCCCCCGGGGAGCCTAGCGCGGCCCAGACGGCTGGGGATTCCCCCGGAATTCCTGGAAACTCTTGGCCAACCCGGTATGGAACTCCCCGGCCATGGCCGCGTCGAAGGGGTTGTAGCCGGCCATGAGGGTGGCATAGATCCACAGATAATCGTAGTTCGCCGCCAGGGCGCCAATGAAAGGCGCAAAATCTTCAAGATTCTGTAAAGGGCATTGGCCGCAGGCTTTGGCGGCCATCCAGCCCCTTTTCGCCTGCCGGTCGTTCCAGGGGGCGATGGTGCCCCCCAGGGAGAGGGCGGGGTATTTGGCCAGCAGCGGGGCGAACCTCTCGGCGCGCCGCCGGATTTTGCCCTGCAACTCTTCCAGAGACCTGGAGCAGTAACCCAGGCCCACCTCCCCGCCGCTGACGAATCTCAAGGGAAGTTTCCTGGCCGCGGCTTCCTCCAACATCCCCAGGACGATATAAGCCACCGATTGATACTCCTGCGTCTGCCAGAAAATGCCTGGTTCCCGGCCCAGATAGGTGAACAGAAACCAGATCACCGCGTCGGGATACTCCTCAGCGGCAATGGCCGTCAGTCTTTTCCCCAGGGATTGGAGCCGGCGGATGATTTCCTCCGGCGGCAGTCCGTATTTCTTTGCCAAGAAGGCCACTTGGTAAACCGGGGAGCAGTTATAAGGCTCCAGGTCAAAGACGATGCCGGGAGCGGAGAGGAGCTTGGCCAGCTTTAAAGAGGAGCGGAACAGATCATAAAAGCCGGTGAGGGCGCCGGACCCTTCCTCCAGTTCCAATCCCTTAATCTGCCGGAAATAATTCTTATCCTTAATAACCTTCCAGATGTGTTTCCCCGTGTCAGTTCCTTCCGGGTCATCGTTGCCGACAATGCGGTTGAGAAAGATCCAGGGCCAGACGGCCTTGGCGGCGGTCTTACTGATGGTTTGCGCCTGGGATTTCAGGGTCTCATAATTAAGGGGGCCCTCATCAAATTCACTGCTGACCCGCACGGCAATTCCCTGGTAGGGGGACGCATTGATGAGGCCGATTCTCTTGGCATCCAGGTTACGAAAAAGATTTTCAGAAGTTGAGGAGACTAATAAAAAATACGGCCCGGCCTGGAGGTCAGATACAAGCCCCAAAACCAATAGCCCAAAGATGGGGAGAAAAAGCGGGATGCGGAAGTTCATAGGTTGGCGGCCGTCAACAACTGTTGTCCTTTGCTCAACGTCCCGGCCGCCCGCCCTTAATTAGGGTGACCGGGAGGGGATTTTAGCAGGTGCATATAATCATAAACCCCAGATCGGTAATCCTTCTCGGAGGTTCTCATCCACGTGCGGGTCTCGTCGGTGGCGCGAGGCCCCGGAGTCCTTTTCTGAGGGACACCCTGGCGGTGGGAACAGGAACTGCCCTCGCATCTTGTTAAACTCCAAGGCGGCCTGGGCATAATCCTCGTGGCGCCCGATATCCAGCCAGTAACCGTTAAACCGGTGATAATTCACGGTCTGTTTATCTTCGAGCAGCAGTTTCACCAGATCCGGGAAATCGAGATAGCCCCGGTCCTTGATATAGTCCAAAACCTGGGGTTCGAACACATAGACTCCCATGCTCACCAGGTGGGAATAGGCGGGCTTTTCCACATAATCCTTGATGCGCTCCCGGCCGTCGCTGATGATCACCCCCAAGTCAATGGTGACCCGGTGTTCAAAAGCGCCGATGGTGGCGATGCCTTTGTGGGATTGATGAAAATCGATGAGCCGGTGGTATCTCAGGTTAGTGAGGACATCAGCATTCATCACCAGGAAGGGTTTGGTAAGGCCGTCGATGAGCGCCAGGGGGCCGGCGGTTCCCAGAGGCTGGTATTCGTAAGAATAATCGATCTTCACCCCCCATTTGGCCCCATCCCGGAAATATGCTTGCAGCAGTTCGGCCATGTAACCCACGGCCATGGTGATGTGCCGGAAGCCATACTGACTCAATTGCCGGATGACGATCTCCAAGATGGGCATTCCCCCCAGGGGGACCATGGGTTTGGGAATCACATCGGTCAGGGGTGTGAGACGCACCCCTTTACCTCCTGCCAGGATCACCGCGCGCAAATTATTCTCCTTTTCCGTGTGAGAAGATGCTCATGAGACTGTGGAACCCCGCAATTTTCCGGAAAGCTGTCTAACCGCAGGAAAAGCAAAATGCTTCTTGCCCTGGGTGATTTTCAGGCAAGGGGTCACCGCAAATTGAAACAGACAGGCCGGCAAATCCTGGTGGTGGCAGATTTCCAGGATGGCGTTCAGCTCTGAAGTCGTGGCGGAGTGGATGGCCACAAAGATCTGCTGAATATTGTATAGCAAAGTCAGGATCGGCAGATGATGCCGATCGCCCAGGATCTTGGCCCCTAGCAGGCGTTTGCCCTTCTTGGTCCGGTCATCGTCGATGAAACCCACCACCTCGTACAAGGGATACTGGGACTTGCGAAGATACTGGATACAAAGCTCGCCGGCATCCCCGGCGCCCCAGATTACCACCCGCTTGCGGCTCTGGTGCGTATCATTACCGCCCCGCCGTTGGTACCACTTCTTTAAAATCCCCCGGTACCCGATGAGCACGAAGGTGAGACAGGACCAATCGATGAAAAAGACGCTCCGGGCATAGACCTCATGGCTTTGACCGGAGATACCGCTGGAGAGGGAAGAGACTCCCGCCAGGGCCAGACTGGTGAGGGCCACCCCCTGGAAGATGCGCTTGGCGTCGAAATAGGAAAAATGGCGAATCAGGGAGTGATAAAAGCCAAAAAAGATGAAAACCGGGATACGCAACCCCACCGCCCAGGGCAAGAGCTTGAGAAAAGCCATCTGGGCCCCACGATTCGGACTCCAGTCGTACCTCAGGTAGTGACTCAGGGAAAGGGAGAGGAGGCAAAGCGCGGTATCGCAGAGGAGGAGCACCAGTTGGCCGCGGTTATCCAGGAGGTGGCGGCGGCTGAGGGTTCCGGTCACCGTCACCTTCAGGCCCAGAAAAAGATAGCGGAGGTCTTTGAAAAAGGATTTGTCTTCAATATAGGCCAGATCCACGGCCATCTTTTTCGGCAAGATCTCTTCCAGGTAGAATTTTGTCGGGTCAACGCCAGGGGGGTAGAGTTCTTCTTCGTTGCGCCCCAGAATCTGATTGGGCCCCACCAGTCCCGGCTTCACGGAAAAGATGCGCCGACCGGCCTCCGGATAACGCTGGGCCAGATCCGGCGCCTCGGGCCGGGGACCCACCAGGGTCATGTCGCCTTGCAGCACGTTAAAAAATTGGGGGACTTCGTTGAGCTTGAGACGCCGGAGCACCCTGCCCACCCGAGTCACCCGGGGGTCACCCTGGGGGGAAACGCTGGGCCCCCTGAGGCCGGGATGCTCGTGCATGGTGCGGAACTTGTACATCTTAAAAATCTTGCCCCCTTGTCCCACCCGCTTACAGGTATAAAAGACCGGCCCCCGGGAATCAATTTTGATGAAAAAGGCGACAATCGGGAGGAAAGGCAACAATAATAAGACTGCCAAAAGTGATATGAGGATGTCCAACATCCGGGTCATTTCGCTGATCCTGCTCTTAACGGCGCTCACGCCGCCCGGCCTCAAGCCAAATGGGGACAATATTGGCGCCGCAGAAGTACCTAAATGAAGTTGCCAAAGAAAGACCTCCGGGCGTTTCCCTTTTTCATGGGCACCCTAAATAAGACTAATATGATAGAAATTACAACGTGTTACAACTCGTGCGGAGTAGGAAACCTGCACATTATGAATGAATTTCCTGAGTGTTTCCCAGCTTTTATTAATTATCGGCAGACGATCAATATAAATTTAGTATTCTTTAAAGCTTTTCCTTAAAAAAAATCATTTTCCCTCTGATTTCATTTAAAAAGATGATGTATTTCGAATCTATCTTTAATTTATATTGTCATTAATATATTGATAACTATATGATGTAAGGTCTAATAAAAGATACTAATAATGATATAGGTACCACGCTATCAATCCCTTTGATAAATTTTAATGGGAGGGATGACGAAGATAGAAGTTTATCGAGGTGAGGGGAAACTGGGCGCAAAGAGGCAGAAACCGTGCGGGAGATGCCTTCTTAAGTTGAGGCCTTTGCAAGGAGTTGGGAAGGCAGGGGCAGGGTCTAATCGCGGCCACGAAGGCCCTGCCAGGCCTCCAGCCCCCTCCCTCAAAATGCCTTGTCCAGCAATCCCAAGTTTTCTGAGAAAGAGGGGGATCTCCCGGAAACTACAAGATTATGGAAAAGACCCTGCTGGAACCTTTATTGAGTGGGTCTATTCGTCATAATACTCTTTAAAAAGTTTATAATGTGATCTTTATAGTAGCCGTAATATTCC
>Ga0154640_1181_pt2 | contig 13490 bp, 11 predicted proteins | sample Rifle2008BG13ft_FD_116069 | JGI IMG/M metagenome (GOLD analysis project Ga0154640, IMG submission 116069) | Deltaproteobacteria bacterium RBG_13_58_19 | reverse complement strand
GGTTAATTGGGCTTATGCAGCCGGTGGCGTAGGCGATGCCGGCTCCATGTGGACGGCGGTGCTGCCCTTGCTTCTCATGGTGGGAATTTTTTATTTTTTATTGATCCGGCCCCAACAGAAGAAGGCCAAGGAGCATCGCCAGTTTTTGGAAAATCTGAAAAAAGGGGACCGGGTGATTACTTCCGGGGGTATCTGCGGCGAGATCACCAGCATCAGTGAGCAAACGGTGATTATGGAAGTGGCGGACAAGGTCAGGGTGGAGGTGGGACGCCCATACATTGCCGGTTTGGCCCCCAAGAAATAAGGCTAAGGCTGTGAGGCAAATGGCCCCCGAGGCCGGGCAGGAAGGTAGAGGTGTCTAAGAACCCGCCCCCAGAGGCCTTTATCCAGGGAATTGCCCAACTTGAGGAAATGGCCGGGGAATGGGCCCAGCTCTTTCCCCAGGCGGCTTCCCAAGGGCAGCATTGGCTCAAGGTGCTCTCCCAGGTCCAGGCCCATGTGGCGGAGGACTATCTGCGCGTCGCGGTGGTGGGCACGGTAAAATCCGGGAAGAGCACCCTGGTCAACGCCCTGGTGGGACAGGATCTGCTCCCCCGGGGAGCGGGCATCCTCACCGCCATGATCACCCGGGTGCAACCCGGCCCGACACCCCGGGCCGTCTTGCAGTTCAAGGAATGGGGGGAGATCCAGGGGGAGATCCAGCGGGCCCTGGGTTTACTGCCCAGCTCGGTTCTCCTTGACCGTACCGACCCCATTGATTTGCTCCGGCCGGAAGACCGGACAGTATTGACTCAGGCTCTGTCGGAAGGCCGGGCCGCCAACCTCTGGTCCCAGGACAGTCTGAACCAGGATTATCTCCTCCTCAAATCTTATCTGGAGGGCTATCCCCTGCTGGCGGACTTCCTGGCGGGGGGCAACGTGGTTTCCCTGGACGGCCCGGAAGTAATGCGCCATCGCCAACTGGTGACCCAGGAGGCGACGGCCGTCTATCTCAAAGATGTGCTCCTGACCCTGCCCATGCCCTGGCTGCCCCAGGGATTAGAACTGGGGGACTGCCAGGGAAGCGACTCCCCGGTTCCCCAACACCTGGCCCAGGTCTTGGCCTATATCCTGAGGTGCGACCTGCTCCTTTACGTCATCAGTTCCAGGGTGGGACTGAGACAGGCGGATTTTCAATTTATCACTGAGTTAAAACGGATGGGGCTTTCCCAGGATATCTATTTCCTCCTCAACCTGGATCTGACGGAGCACCAAGGGCTGGGGGAAGTGGAGCGGCTCAAGAGCAGGGTGCTGCAAGAACTTTCCCCGATACTCCCCAATCCGCCCCTTTATGCCTTTTCCGCCCTTAAGGTCCTTTTGGAACGACGCCAGGCCCAAAGAGAGAAGATTGACCCTAGAGAAACAGCCCTTCTGGCCGTGTGGGCTGCCGCGGCCGACCTGATGTCCTTCAGTGAAGGGGAATGGCAGCGCTTCCAGGTGGAATTTCGGGACAGTCTCCAGCATCTAAAAGATCAGCATCTGTCCGGGGGGAGCCTCTCCCAGGTGCAGATGGTGGCCCGGGGCTTGCGGGAGCAACTGGAGATCACCCAAGGCCTGCTGGGAAAGGATCTATCCGCGTTTCAGGAAATGGAGACCCGCTTGCGGGAGCGGCGGCAGCCCCTGGAGGCCACCAAGCGCAGCCTCACCCAGAGCCTGGAGGGTGCCGCGGCTAACCTGAAGAAGGTCTTGAAAAAGCGCATCAGTTCCTACCTGGACCCACAATCCGGCCAGGCCGCGTCTTTACAGAGGTTCATTCGCGGCTATGAACCGGATTGGGACCGGCTCCTCCCCCAAGACACCGCGGCGCCTTTCCGACAGGTCCTTTATCGCCTCTTTCAAGATTTTCAGAAGGAGCTGGGCCGCTATGCCGCCGGGGAGTTCAACCTCCAAGCCCTGGAATTTATCCGGGGCCAGGAGAATTATCTCCGTCAGGGTTTGGAACAGACTTGCGCCCCGTTGGTTCTGGCCTTACAGGAAGCCCTGACCTTGTATTATCGAGAGATCGCCGCCTTGGGCCTGCCGGCCAGCCCGCCCACCTTGAAGATTCACCTTTCCCCCCCTCCCTCGGGACTGGAGATGCCCCTGTTGGCCTTGAATTTGGACCCGGGCTGGCGCTGGGCCGGGGAAGTCTGGATGCGCTCGGGAGTGGGCCTTCTCAAGCGGGCCTGGCGTAAAGTAAAAGCTCGCCTGGGATTGAAGACCGCTACAGATCATCGCAGCCAACTACTTAAGGACCTGTCCCGGGCCCTGGGGGCCATTAAAACCTGGCTCCTGGAGCAAGTAAGACAAATACTGCTGGATTATGGGGAGCGCTTAAAATTCCGTTATTTCTTCCCTCTCGTAGACTACTGGCTTAAGAAACAGGAAGCGGACCTCAACGACCTCATGGGATCTCTCTTGACGGACTTGACGGGAGTGGCCGAGGCGGTGCGCCAGGAAGAGGCCAACCGGGCCGCCCGCCGCCACCGCCTGGGAGAACTGGTGCCAATAGCCCAAGAGATTGAGACGAGTCTTCTTGGAGGAGGGGGCCAGGGGTCACAGACCCCTGCCCCCTCCCCCCAAATACTCAAGGCAAGCAAACTATGACCGATAAGTTGCCGTGGTTGGCTTTGCGGGCGGTGCCGGGGGTGGGGTTGGTGCTGTATCAGCGCCTCTTGCAGAAATTCGCCAGTCCGGCCGCGGTTTTCCATGCCTCCCCGGCAGAGCTCCGGTCGATTAAAGGCATCACCCCGGCCCTGGCTAAGGCCATTGTCTCGTTTCGGGCTTGGGATCAGGTGGAGGCCCGGATTTCTCAAGTGGAAGCCCACGGGGCCGAGATGGTCACCCAGGCTGATCCCCGCTTCCCCAAGGGACTCAAAGAGATTCCCTATCCCCCGCCCTTTCTCTTTGTCCAGGGGACTCTCCAGCCGGAAGACGAACTGGCGGTGGCCCTGGTGGGCACCCGGGCCGCCAGCTATTACGGCTTGAAGGCCGGCCGCCGCCTGGCCCGGGAACTGGCCGAGCGGGGAGTGACCGTAGTCTCCGGCCTGGCCCGGGGTATCGACACCGCGGCGCATCAGGGGGCCCTGGAGGGGGGCGGGCGCACCCTGGCGGTCTTGGGCTGCGGCCTGGACGTGGTCTATCCCCCGGAAAATCGGGAACTATATCGCCAAGTTAAGGAGCAGGGAGCCCTGATCAGCGAATTTCCGTTGGGCACACCGCCGGACGCCAGAAATTTTCCCATCCGCAACCGCCTTATCAGCGGCCTCTCTTTGGGGGTGGTGGTAGTGGAGGCCGGGGTCAAGAGCGGCACGGGCATCACCGTGCAATACGCCCTGGACCAGGGCCGGGAGGTCTTTGCGGTGCCGGGGCCCATTGACTCGCCCACCAGTGTCGGGCCCCATAGTCTCATCCAACAGGGGGCCAAATTGGTCCGGGAGGTAGCCGATATCTTGCAGGAGTTGAGGACCGCACCCGCCTCCGCTCCGGTGGCCGCACCTCGATCTGCCCCACCGATCCTGGATGATCCCCTGTTGCCTTATATCGGCTCGGACCCCGTCCAACTGGAGGAACTGGTGCAGGCCTCCCATCTTCCCGTCCCGGAGGTGATGAGCCGCCTCACCATACTGGAACTCCAGGGCCTGATCAAGGAATTGCCGGGGAAGTGTTTTGTGCTGGAGAATTGAAGCGCCAACCTCCGGAATGATATATATTATGCTAATATCACGGGGAAGTTGGATAACTGGCGTTAAATCTGGCAATGCAAGAATGGGGTTTTTATATGAACACTAATAGAGAGCATTACATTATTGATAGCGAGGGCAAAAAGACATCCGTGATCCTGCCGTTTAAGTATTATGAGCGCCTCTTGGAAGACCTACACGACCTGGCCGTCATTGCTGAACGTCGTGAGGAAAAACCACTTAGCCTAGAGGAAATCAAGCGACGGCTGAAGAAAGATGGACTCTTATAAAATTGACTTCAAGCCGTCAGTGGAAAAAGATTTGCGAGAGCTCTCCGGTCCAATGAGAGTACGGGTAATGAAACGGGTTGAAGACTTGAAGTCTAATCCTCTTCCCCCTCAAGCCAATAAATTATCCAGGTCTGAACGCCTTTATCGCCTGCGCGTCGGTGACTATCGCATCGTATATGAGGTAGACAGGGAAGCTGAGCAAATAACTATCCATTACATACGCCATCGCCGTAAGGTTTATCGTGATCTATAAAGCCTACGTATAAAGATAATGCCCAAATCCCTCCTTATTGTTGAATCCCCCACCAAGGCCCGGACCCTGCAAAAATATCTGGGGAACGAGTTTGTGGTGCGCTCCTCCATGGGGCACATCCGGGATCTCCCCAGAAATGAGCTGGGGGTGGACCTGGCCCAGGATTTCCTGCCCCATTACGTCACCATCTTGGGGAAGGCCAAGGTCATTGCCGAATTGAAGAAGGCCGCCGCAGGCATTGAGGATATCTACCTGGGCCCGGACCCGGACCGGGAAGGGGAGGCCATCGCCTGGCACATTGCCGAGGCCCTGGGGGAGCAGAACCACCGCTTCTATCGGGTGCTCATGCTGGAGCTTACCCCCAAGGCCATCAAGGAGGCCCTGGCCGCGCCAGTGGAGCTAAACCGCCCCCGCTTTGAGTCCCAACAGGCCCGGCGCATCCTGGACCGGTTAGTGGGCTACCAGATCAGCCCACTGCTCTGGCAGAAAGTAAAGCCGGGGCTGAGCGCCGGGCGGGTGCAGTCCGTGGCCCTGCGTCTGATCTGCGACCGGGAGCGGGCCGTCCTGGCCTTTGTCCCCGAGGAATACTGGAGCCTCACCGCCTGTCTGGCCGCTTCGGCCCCGCCGCCTTTTGAGGCCCAACTCCTCAAACACGGGGCCAAGGCCGTCAAACCCACCAATGCGGATGAAGTGGAGGAGATTTTAGAGGCCCTGGAAGAAGCGGAGTTCCGGGTGGCCAAGGTGGAGCGGAAGCCCCGCCGGCGTAATCCGTCCCCGCCCTTCATCACCAGCAGCCTGCAGATGGAAGCCAACCGCAAGCTGCGTTTCTCCCCCAAAAAAACCATGCGCCTGGCCCAGCGTCTCTATGAAGGGATGGAATTGGGAAAAGAAGGGCCGGTGGGCCTGATCACCTATATGCGCACCGACTCCACCCGGGTGGGGGCCGGAGCCCTGGCCGCGGTGCGGGACTATATCGGCCAGACTTACGGCCCGGATTATCTGCCCAAGGCCCCCCACCGCTACAAAAGCCCCAAGGGGGCCCAGGAGGCCCACGAGGCCGTCCGCCCCACCGGCGTGGAGCGGCGGCCCCAAGACCTGAAACCTTTTTTGAGTAAGGATGAACTGGCCCTCTATGATCTCATCTGGCGGCGGTTTGTGGCCTCCCAGATGGCCGCCGCCATTTATCAATTGACTACGGTGGACGTCACCGCCGGGGATTATCTCTTCCGGGCCACCGCCTCAGTGCTCCAGTTCCCGGGATTCACCACCCTCTACCAGGAGTTCAAGGAAGAAGAGGAACAGCCTGCCAAACTGCCTCCCCTGAAACCGGGACAAATTCTGGAATTGCGGGACCTGGACCCCCAGCAACACTTCACCAAACCCCCGCCCCGGTTCACCGAGGCCAGCCTGATCAAAGAACTGGAAATGCAGGGCATCGGGCGGCCCAGCACCTATGCCACCATCCTGAGCAATCTCCAGGACCGCCTCTATGTGCTGAAAGCCAAAACCTGGCTCAAGCCCACGGAATTGGGCCTGGTGGTGAGCGACCTTTTGGTGGAAAACTTTCCGGACGTCATGGACACCAAGTTCACCGCCAAAATGGAGGGGGACCTGGATCGCATCGCCGAAGGGGAGATCGCCTGGCAAGAGCTGCTCCACCGCTTTTACGGCCCGTTTGCCCAGGAACTGGAGGAGGCCAAGGGGACCATGCGCCGGGTGAAGAGCGTTCCTTCCGGCCTTAATTGCCCTAAATGCCAGGCGGAATTGCTGGTGCGCTGGGGGAAGAAAGGGGATTTTTTGGGCTGCTCCGCCTATCCCCAGTGCGACTATACCCAGGACCTGACCCGGGATGCCCAGGGAAATATTGCGTTACCGGAGCCGGCCCAGGCAAGCCCTGGAACCTCGGAGCCAGAGGCCGGCCAGAAGCAGCCCTCCCGGGGGAAAAGCCAGCCTACCGGCCTCAAATGTCCCAAGTGCCAGAAAGAACTGGTGATCCGCTGGGGCAAAATGGGGGAATTCCTGGGCTGCTCCGGTTACCCCAAATGCAGATTTACCCAGAATTTCACCCGGGACGCCCAGGGTAACCCCATACCCCAGGATAAGCAGGAGGCGGCCTCCCACCCCTGTCCCCAGAAAGACTGCAACGGACACCTGCTGAAACGACGCTCCCGTCACGGTTTCTTTTTCGGCTGCAGCAACTACCCCAAATGCCCTTACACCCTGAACCAACCTCCCCTGGACCAACCTTGCCCCCAATGCCACTTCCCCTGGCTGATGAAAAAAGGAAAGAAACTCCTCTGCCCTAAAGAAGACTGCAACTACCAGGAAGCCGCCGCATGAGGAAGAGTATTGGTTGGGGGAGGGCAGGGACCTCAGGTCCCTGGCCCTCCCCCCACAACAACCATCCCGAAATAACCATCATCGGCGGGGGGTTGGCGGGGAGTGAGGCGGCCTGGCAGGCGGCCAGGCGGGGGGTGGGGGTGCGGTTATATGAGATGCGGCCCAAGAAGTTCACCCCGGCGCATCAGTCCCCCCTGTTGGCGGAATTGGTGTGCAGCAATTCCCTTCGGGCCGAAGCGGTGGAGAATGCGGTGGGGCTCTTGAAGGAGGAGATGCGGCGGCTTAACTCTCTCATCATGGCCGCCGCCACCGCCACCCGGGTGCCTGCCGGGAAATCTTTGGCGGTGGAGCGCCAGGCCTTTGCCCAATTTATCACCCAGGCCCTGGAAGAAGAGCCCTTGGTGCAAGTTGTCCGGGAAGAGGTGACCGCGCTGGCATCGGACCGGCCTACCATCATCGCCACCGGTCCGCTTACCTCGGAGTCTCTGGCAGCGGAGTTGGCCAGCCTAACCGGCCAGGAGCATCTGCATTTTTATGACGCCATGGCCCCCATCGTCTTTGCCGACTCCATTGATATGAGCAAGGTATTTCGCGCCTCCCGTTATGGGGCCGGGGAGGATTATCTGAATTGTCCCTTTAGCGAAGAGGAATATGCCGCTTTCTACCAGGCCCTGATGCGGGGAGAGCAGGTGCCTTTGCGGCCTTTTGAGGAGCCCCGCTATTTTGAGGGTTGTCTGCCCCTTGAGGTGATGGCGGCCCGGGGGTATCTGACCCTGGTCTATGGCCCTCTGAAGCCGGTGGGTCTCATCGATCCCCAGACCGGCCGGCAACCCTTCGCAGTGGCCCAACTCAGGGCGGAAAACCGGGAAGGGACCCTGTATAATTTAGTGGGTTTCCAGACCAAGTTGACTTACCCGGCCCAGAGACAAGTCTTCCGCCTTATTCCCGGTCTAGAGCAGGCAGAATTTGCCCGCCTGGGGAGCATCCACCGGAATACCTTTATCCGCTCCCCCGGTCTCTTGAGCCCCTATCTCAACTTTCAGGAACACCCCCGGGTCTTCCTGGCCGGACAGATTTCCGGGGTGGAAGGCTATGTGGAATCAGCCGCCATGGGTCTCATAGCCGGAATCAATGGGGCCCGTCTGGCCCGGGGTGAGGACCTGGTCACCCCGCCCCGGGGCACGGCCCTGGGGGCCCTGATCCATCACTTGACCAATACGGCCAGCAAAGATTTTCAACCCATGAACGTGAATTTCGGCCTGTTTCCGGCGCTGCCGGAACGGGTCCCGAAAAGACAGCGGGGGGCCGCCTATGCGGCACGAGCTTTGCAAGAATTGGCCATGTGGGTGGAGGAATGGAGTTAATTGGCAGCGCCGTAAACTCTTCCCCAAACCCATGGGGAGGTTATAATTACCTATAATAAAATTTGATAGTAATAAAAGTTTCTGATAATAATTAACTTTATGCTTGCCTTGCAAGCCTTCACCTTGGAGGTGGACACCACGGCCAGGACCGATATCTTGGATCTTACCCATCTGGTTCAGGAAAAAGTAGAGCAGACCGGAATCAGGGCGGGGTTGGTCAATCTGTTCATCTCCGGGTCCACCGCGGCCCTGACCACCATCGAATATGAATCCGGGGTGGTCAACGATCTCCGGGCCGCCATCGAACGCCTCTTCCCCCAGGACCTGGTCTATGAGCACGACCGGCGCTGGGGGGACGGCAACGGCTACGCCCATGTCCGGGCCGCCTTCCTCAAGCCCTCTTTAAGCATCCCTTTAGAAGATGGCCACCTCCTTTTGGGTACCTGGCAACAGATCGTCCTTCTGGATTTCGACAACCGTCCCCGGCGGCGCCACATCCGGGGGCAGGTTATGGGGATGGGTCCAGCCAACGGGTGAAAGCCGCCAGGCCTGATACCGCCGCCATGAGCACCGCCCAACTCACCTTCGCCGACAATACTTTGGCCCAGTCCCTGTTCGGGGAGCAAGGCCAAAATCTCCACCTGATCGGCCGCAATTTGGGAGTGAAGCTGTCGGTTCGGGGGCATCAGGTCACCTTGGAGGGCCTGGAGCCCGACCTCAACTTAGCCCGGCGGGTACTCACCGAGCTCTATGAGTTGCTCCAGGCCGGTTATGCCGTGCATCCCCAAGACATCCAGTACGCCATCAAGATCCTCCAGGAAAAAGAGAGCGCCTCGGTCAAGGACCTCTTCCTGGACACGGTCTATATCTCGGCCATGAAGCGGCGCATCACCCCCAAGAGTCTCAACCAGAAGCTCTATATTGAGGCCATCCGCAACCATGATTTAGTCTTCGGCATCGGCCCGGCGGGCACCGGTAAGACCTATCTGGCCATGGCCATGGCCGTGTCCGTATTGATGAATCATGAATTCATCCGCATCGTTTTGGCCCGGCCGGCGGTGGAAGCCGGGGAGAAGCTGGGTTTTTTGCCGGGTGATCTCTATGAGAAGGTGAACCCGTATCTTCGGCCTCTCTATGATGCCCTGCATGACATGATGGATTTTGACAAGGCCACCCGCCTGGTCCAGCGGGGGATAATCGAAGTGGCCCCCCTGGCCTTCATGCGGGGCCGGACCCTGAACGATTCCTTCGTTATTTTGGATGAGGCCCAGAATACCACCTCGGAGCAGATGCTGATGTTCCTGACCCGCCTGGGGTTCGGGGCCAAAGCGGTCATCACCGGGGATGTAACGCAAATCGACCTGCCCCCCGGCGTGCCTTCGGGACTGGTGGAAGCCCGCCAGTTATTGGCCGGGATTGAGGGCATCACCTTCGTACATTTCACCGAACGGGACGTGGTACGCCACCCCCTGGTGCAGGATATCATCCGGGCCTATAATGGCCGCCGGGAACGTCAACTCCCCCGAGGAGGGGAGACCGATCATGACTGAAAAAGAATCTTCCGGGAAGATCAGCCGTATCTTCGGCCGGGGACGTTCCTGGCGCCCCCGGCTGAGTTGGTCTTTTCCCCGGAGACCCCTGACTCCCCAGGAATACGAAAAAGGTGGCAAACTCCTGCTGCTCCTGGGTTTGAGCCTGGCCATCGCCTTAATTCTCAGCCCCCATCCCCAGAAACCTTCCCGGCAATACAAGTTGGGAGATATCGCCCAGGAAAATATCAAGGCGGTGGGGGACTTTCTGGTGGAGGACGTAGAGTCCACCGGCCAGCGCCAGAAAGAGCTGCTGGACCAGATACCCACGGTCTATGATTTGGACGAAGAGGCCTTCTCCAAAGTCCAGGCCCGCCTGCATAACTCCCTACAATTCATGCGCCAGAAACAGCAGGAACTTTCTATCCAGCCAGCCGCCCGGGAGGGACGGGCCGGCTTTCGCCCGGAAAGCCACCCCAGATCGGCAGGCATCTATAAAGGGCTACTCAAGGAAAAGCCAAAATTCGACAACCTGTTGGGCATCAGCATACCCGCCCCCACTTTTTATCTCCTGGCCAAGGGAGATTTTTCTCCCACCCAGGAGGCCCTGATCAACCAGGTACTGGAAAATTTTTTCCATCAGGGGGTGATCAACAATCGATCTCTCCTGAACCCGGAACCCAAGGAGATCCTGTTGCGCCGCTTGCCTTCCCGCCAGGAACAGGTGCTGCGGCCACCCTATCACTTTATAGAATCGGAAGACGCCCGCAAGCCGGTGGCCAGCTATTGCCGGGAAGTGGCGGCGGATTTCACCCCGGCGGAACGCTGGTTGGTTTGTGACCTGGTGCAATATTTATTGATCCCCAATGTCTCCCCCAATTGGGCCGAAACCCAGGAACGCCAGAAGACCGGGCTGAAAAATCTCAGCCCCAGTTTTTTCCAGGTAAAAAAGGGAGAGCTCATCATCCGGGAAGGGGAGCGCCTCACCTTGCTGCACCTGGCCAAACTACAGGAACAGAGCCGCATCTACCCCCGAAACCGGGGCGTTCTCATTTTCTTCGGCACCTTTCTCAGTCTGGTTCTCTTTTTTGGGTTGTCCTATAATGTGGCCCGACTCTCCCTGAAGCAGTGCCCCACCCGGCTCCGGGACCTAGCCTTCATGGCGGCCCTGCTGCTGGCCAGCGCTTTATTGAGTAAAGGCTCGTCAGGGTTGGGAGGAATCCTTAATCAAATCCGCCCCGAAGTGGGACAAAATCTGGTCTATTGCCTGCCCTTGGGATTGACCGCCATCTTTGTCGCCATCTTCCTGGGGGTTGAGTCCGGCGTGGTTATGGCCTTCCTGACCGCGGCCATTGCCACCCTGCTGTTAGAGAAGCCCTCCACCTTATTCCTGTACTTTGTTTGTGCCGGGTTGGTGGGCGCCTGGGGAGTCAAATACTACCGCCGCCGGAAATCCCTGACCCGCACCGGCCTGGCTGTCGCTTTAGTAAACCTGGTGATGCTCACGGCCTTCAAATTGCTGGAATACCCTTTTTCCCTCAACGACCTCCTCATCGGCCAGGCCTTTGCGGTGAGCGGCGGCCTGCTCACGGGCATCCTGGCCCTGGGCCTTACCCCGGTCATCGAAACGAGCTTCCGCTATTCCTCGGATATCCGCCTCCTGGAACTGTTGAATCTGGATCAACCCGCGCTTAAAGAACTGATGCTCCTGGCCCCGGGAACCTATCATCATTCCCTGGTGGTGGGCCAGATGGTGGAGGCCGCCGCGGAAGCCATCGGCGCCAACCCCTTGCTGGCCAAGGCCGCGGCCTATTACCACGATATCGGCAAGGTCAAGAAGCCCGCCTACTTTGTGGAAAACCAGTTGGGGGGAGAAAACAAACATGAAAAACTGGCTCCCTCCATGAGCAGTCTCATCCTGATTTCCCATGTAAAGGACGGGGTGGAGGTGGCCCGAAAAAATCTGCTGGGGGACCGCATCATCGATATCATCCAGCAGCACCACGGCACCTCTTTTATCAGCTACTTTTTCCATAAGGCCAAAAACCAGACGGCCAATCCCCAGCAGGTGAAAATCGAAGACTACCGCTATCCCGGACCCCGGCCCCAGACCAAGGAGGCCGGCCTGGTCCTCCTGGCGGACCAGGTGGAAGCGGCTTCCAAGACTCTGGTGGAGCCAAACCCGGCCCGGATTCAGGGCCTGGTGCAAAAGATCATCAACAATGTCTTCGCCGACGGCCAACTGGACGAATGCGAGCTGACCTTAAAGGAACTGCACCTTATCGCCAAAAGCTTCAATAAAATTCTGAGCGGCATCTTCCATCAACGTATCCATTACCCCTTGCCCGCGGAAAAGACCAGACCCCATGAAGATCTGGATAAACAACCGGCAAAGAAAAATAACGGTAAGGCTAGAGAGGGTCAGGAGAAGAGCCGGGAAGATCTTAAACGCCTTGGGCTGGGGTAAGGCGGAACTCAGCCTTACCTTAGTCAGCGATCGCTCCATGGCCCGCCTCAACCGGGAGACCTTCGGACGCCGGGGCCCCACCAACGTCATCGCCTTTCCCCTCCACTCCCCCGACGACCCCCAGGGGCCTCCACCTCTCCTGGGAGAAGTGGTGATCTCTTTAGAGACCACCGCCCGCCAAGCCCAGGAATCCGGCTGGACCTTTGTAGACCTCTTCGACTTTTTCCTGATCCACGGTATACTACACCTGCTGGACTACGACCACGACACCCCGGAAAAAGCCCAGGCCATGGACGCCAAGACCTGGGAATTGATGGGAGTGTTGCGCGGGGGAGGAGGCTAAGGGGTTCCCACAGGCTGGAAGCCTGTGCTACCGGCCCTTACCCCCTCCCCCACAAAACCTGCTCAAGGAGGAACCGGCGTGGCGAGGTTGGAAGTGAATGTGGATCATGTGGCGACTTTGCGCCAGGCCCGTTTGATTGATGAGCCGGACCCGGTGACCGCCGCGGGGTTGGCGGAGTTGGCCGGGGCGGACGGCATCATTGTGCACCTCCGGGAAGACCGGCGCCATATTCAGGACCGGGACTTAAGGCTCCTGCGCCAGACGTTGAAGACCCGCCTTAATTTAGAGATGGCCGCCACCGAGGAAATGCTGGGAATTGCTACGGAAGTAAAGCCCAACCTGGTGACCCTGGTGCCGGAGAAACGCCAGGAACTCACCACCGAGGGGGGACTGGACGTGGCCGGGAAGAAGGACTTCCTGACCGACTATATCCGGAATTTAAAGGAGGGGGGCCTAACGGTGAGCCTGTTTGTGGACCCCAATCCCACCCAGATCAATGCCGCCAAGGAAGTGGGAGCGAAATGGGTGGAACTCCATACCGGCATCTACGCCGAAGCCAAGAGCGAAGGCGAGGCCCAGAAACTCTTTGACGAACTCTTGGACGCGGCCCGCCACGCCCGGAGCCTGGGCCTCCGGGTCAAATGCGGCCACGGCCTCGACTACCAAAATATCAAACGCTTCCGGGGCCGCCAGGAATTCGAGGAATTCTCCATCGGCCACAGCATAATTAGTAGGGCCGTACTAGTGGGAATAGAGCGGGCGGTCCGGGAAATGGTGGAGTTGATTAGATGAAGATTCTTGGGGGAGGGGGCTAAGTAAACTCCCGTAGGGCGGGAAAGCGGAGCGCATCCCGCCTTCAGTAGCTAAACTGAAATTTGCCCCGATACCTACGCGACCGTTGTTCCAGGTGGCGCTTTTTATTTCACGGTCACGCTCCTGGATCGCCGCCGGAACCTCTTGGCCGAACACCTTGACAATCTACGGGCGACGTTCAGGCGAAAGGCGGGATGCGCTCCGCTTTCCCGCCCTACGGCCCTTTCAGAAAGGTGGGCGGTGCCCACCCTACATTTTTTAGCAGGGGGGGACAGGGCCTTTGCCCTGTCTCCCCCTGCCTACTTAAGCGGGTTGGGGAGGGGGATGTGGGGGGAGGGGCAGGGGATTCCCACAGGCTGGAAAGCCTGTGCTACCGGCCCCTGGCCCCTC
>Ga0154640_1137_pt2 | contig 13693 bp, 10 predicted proteins | sample Rifle2008BG13ft_FD_116069 | JGI IMG/M metagenome (GOLD analysis project Ga0154640, IMG submission 116069) | Deltaproteobacteria bacterium RBG_13_58_19 | reverse complement strand
TCTCTATCAGTTTTCTGAAACTTAACCCCTGGCGAATTTTTTCATAGGTTTCCGGGGAAAAAGCATCTACGCTAATATCCACTGCGTCGATATCGGTAGCCAGCAATGCCTTGGCTTTCTCCACATCCAAGAGGGAACCATTGGTAATGATCCCCACGTTGCATCCGTGCTCCTTGGCAAAGCCTACAAACTCAATAAATTTGGGGTGGAGCATCGGTTCCCCGAAACCCACCAGACGTAGCAGAGTCCAGGGATACCTAGAACACTCAATGACAATTTTCTGAAAGATCTCCTCCGGCATATACAGGTTTTCCCCGGCCATATTTCTCTTGGTACCGGGGAATTTACTATAAATACAATGGATACATCTAGCGTTGCAGGCAAAAGAAATCCCGGCAATGACCATCCTGGGAAATTCTCTAACCTGCTCACTTTGAAAATCATAGTTGCTTTTAGTTAACACTGGCTTACCGCTCATTATAGCCATAATTATATCAACTCCAAACTTGTTTCTTCGCTTATGTCGTTAGCTCCGCATAAAGTTATAAGTAACAGACTAAGCATCGGCAACAAAGATATTCTTATTTCATGGCAAGCACTGTTTTTAATGGTTATTGAAAGGCCAGGTTGACATCAAACCAACAGCACAGTTTCCAGCCCCTGGGAGAGGCAATGGTCGACAAGTTTGAATAAAGGATAACATATCCCGCCCTAAAACCAAATCAATCCCTCCCCTTGAACCGGAGAAAAATCCCTCCAGCGGATCCGTCTGAGGAAAATTTCCCGGGTTTTGGCTGTCTAGCTCCAAAACAATGCCTCTGATACGAGGAAAACGGCCTAGCCCAAGCGCTAGGGGTAGTCCTGATGCCAGAAGGGCCGCGACCAGAGGGGCTGGCCCTCATGACCGATATATCTGGCCCCCACCACCTGCCAGTCCGGGCAACCCTGGCAAATCCGGGGAATCTGGTCCCAGGCATGGCGCCGGTGAGGTTCCCGAAGCTTGGTCCTATGGGCTCCCTGCCAGATTTCTTTGATTGTCTGGTCGGTTACATTACCGGCAATAAACAAACCTTCGTAATCCACGGCGCAAGCCACCAGGTTGCCGTTCTGATGAATGGCGGCGGCATTATTTCCCCAGGGGCAGGCAATGCGAAAACCGCCTGTATCGGTTAAACCAGGTACGACAATCGATCCGGTGGAGGTCCAGGATAACAGGTGGCGAACCTTGACCTCGGCGTTCCTGGAGCGCCAGAAGGCAGTGAATTCCTCCACCTCAGCCTCATTTTCCCGCATGACGGAAAACTGGCACTGGATAATCGGAAATTTTTGGCCCCGTTGCTCCCGCTGGCGCAATAGGCCCTCCACCGCCCGGTAGATCTTGTGGCGATTTCCCCCCACCCGGACCTTTTTAAAGGTCTCTGGGTAAAAGGCGTCCAGGCTTAGAATAAAGCGTTTCAAGGGAGAGTCGAGCACCCGGTCGGCCATGCCCGGTTGGGACAGCAGGCTGCCGTTGCTGTTGAGAACAATATTCTTACAGCCTCTGGCCGCGGCATAGTCGAGCCAACGCCAGAGGGTATCTCCCAAAAGGAGCGCTTCCCCATAAAAAGTCGGCCAGATCTCACATGCCGGCATCTCTTGGGCCACTTCTTCCACGATTCGCCGGAAAAGGGGCTCCGACATGTCGGCGCGGGGGCGTTTCATCTCCTTGTGGGAACAATGCAGACACTTCATATTACAGCGGGAGGTGGTCTCAATAACCAGTTGGGGCGGGAAGGGGTGATCCCTAAGACCCGCCTCGATTTCCCTTAGCTCCCGACAACGTTCTTCCGCCAGCAAGCGCCTTCTTCCCCTTATGGTAAAATGTCCCCCCGGGCCAAGGGCCGGTCCGGTACTAGCCAAATAACCCCATCGCCGGTGGCGATTAAGCATCCTTCCGGAGAAATATATAGGACCTCTCCGGGGGTATCGCTGGCCAAGTATTTGGTGAAAGCCACCTTAGTGCCGTCCGCCAGAAAAGCATAGGCCGGATAGGGATCAGTGCCCGCCCGGACTTGATCCAGTATGGTGGCCCCCCGGTCTTGCCAGGACAATCTCCCGTCTTCGGGACGGCGACGAGGCCAGTAGGGGCCGGTAGGTAAGGCCGGCGGCGATTCGGGGATGGCCGGTTTTTGCAGCAGCGTGCACAACTCCACCAGCATATCCGCCGCCATCTCCGCCAGTTCCCGGGAGATCTGGGCGCAGTTATAAGCCACGCCGAAATAGCGGCGCCGAACCAGGAGTGCTGCCCCCTGGTCTATCTCTGGAGACATCCGATGAACGGTCACCCCCAACTCTCTTTCACCCTTGGCGATGGCCCATTGAATGGCATGGCGGCCCCGATAATTTGGCAGCAAGGAAGGATGGGCATTGAAAGCACCTCGGGGGAAACTTGCCAACAGGTCTTTCGGGAGGATGCGGCCAAACCCTGAACAAAACAAAGTATCCCCCACGCCCCGGCAGTTCGCCTCCTGATAGAAAGAGAGACCCGGTAGATTTGGCCGCGTTCCGGTAACGTCATCCCAAACAATGCCCACCAACGTATCACCACAGGCAGAGGCCAGCCTTACAGCCGCCGCTTGTCCGGCAATTCCCCCGGCAAATAGCATGATCCTCACTAGCCTGTCTCCTGCTGATTATATACTGATTCATACCATACTTGAAAACAGAGGAGATTCCAAATCTGGGGCGAATGGTCGACGTTGCCGGAATAATGTTCAGCCAGGATTTGCCCCACCCGCTCCGGCCGAAAAAAACCATGGCGGTTCAGGCGATTCTGGGACAGGGTGGCCTGCACCCACGGTTTCAAAGAAGAGCGTATCCAGGAATATATCGGTTGAACGAAACCTTCTTTGGGACGGTTGACCAGGTCCTCCGGAACTAAATCCTTGACTGCCAGCTTGTGGACAAACTTGTTTACGCCATGGCGAATTTTCAAGTGGCCGGGGAGACGGTTGGCAAATTCGATGAGGCGATAATCCAGATAGGGAGAGCGGATCTCGATGGAATGAGCCATGGCTAGGCGATCCATGAAGGGCAACACCTGGTTGGCCAGGAGTTCCCGCTGGTCTACCTCCAGGGTGGCATTCAGGGGATCACGGGCCGTTGCCTGAGCCACCAGATGCCGGTAAAGATTTTCGCTGTCTTCCGTGCCTACCTCTCCCAAGAAGTCAGGGCTCAGGAGTTGTCGCTTTCCCGGTTCATCGAAAACCGCCAGACGCAGGCGCCAGACGGCCTGCTCGGGAGAAGCTACGGATTTTAGGAAGTTAAACTGACTATTACTGGCAAAAGGCTCCAGAAGTTGGCGCTCGTGGTCCTCCAGGGACGACCAATCAGTTTTGCCCAACTTTTGTAGGGTAAGGTAATGATAAATGGGCCAGGATAGGCGATGGGCCAGATAGCTGCCGAATAGCTCGTCGGCGCCGTCCCCGGAGAGGGCCACCTTTACATGCTGATGGATTAGAATGCTCAGGAAAAAAGTAGAAACCGTACCGGAGAAAGGTTCGTCAAAGGCCCGAAGAATTTGGGGGAGGCCCTCGACAAACTTTTGGGAACCCAAGATATATTCATGATGTTCCGTACCCAGGCGATGGGACGTCAAACGGGCGTATTCGATATCCAAAGCCTTGCCCTGGAACTGGCCCAAGGGTTCATCAGCGTACCCAAGGCTGAAGGTGGTGACCGGCTGCATCTGGTGGCGACACATTAAGGCCACCACCGAACTGGAATCAACCCCTCCGGACAGGTAGGCTCCATAGGGAACGTCACACTGCATGCGCAGGCGGACCGCATCATCCAGCAAGGTAGACAAGTGATCGGCGGCCTCTTGAGGGGTGATGTCTTCCAGGGTCTGATCAAAAGCCAATTGCCAATAAGGGGCGAGGCGAATCTCCCCGGCTTCCCAAACCAGGTAATGGCCCGGTAACAATTGCTTGACAGCCCGGTAGGCGGTGGCGGGGGCACTGAGGTTTTTTAGGCTGAAATAATGATAGATCGCCGCATAATCGAGCTCATGGGAAACAGCAGTATGCGCCAAAACTGCTTTCAGTTCGGAACCGAAGATCAGGTCGCCACCCACCTTGGCCCAATAAAGGGGTTTTTTGCCAATACGGTCGCGATACAAGAGGAGTCGCCGCCGACGTGCGTCCCAGAGGGCGATGGCGAACATGCCATTAACGCCTGCCAGGTGCGGCCAGAGATCACCATATTCTTCATATAAGTGTACGATAGTTTCCGTATCACTGTGATGGCTGCGGAACTTGTGGCCGCGTCGCTGCAGATCCTCGCGCAAATCCAGGTGATTGTAGATTTCGCCGTTGAAAATCACCCAAATATTCTTTTCCTCGTTGGCGACGGGCTGGCCCCCTTTCTCCAGATCGACAATGGCCAGCCGACGCATACCCAAATGGACCAAGCCATCCTCGTAATAGCCCTCGTCATCCGGGCCACGATGGATCATAGTGGCGTTCATCCGCCGCAGGAGCTCGCCGTTACCGAAGCCGGTGAATCCGCAAATGCCGCACATTGATGGCTATCGCCCCGATAATGAAATTTCCGGAGAGGATTTGATGGAAGGCAGCATCTTCTCTTGATGCTTAATCATAGCCGCTTTTCTTAATATAAAATAATTTTATAATGCCTCTACACTTTTGCCAAAAGATTTTTCGCCGTTCTGTCGGGGCCATAACTATCCCCAAAAGCCTGGGCTCAGGGGAAATCGGCTTGAACCAGATATGGTAACCCTGCTCCTGATCTACTTTTAAAGGTCCTGGGCAATTGCCGGGCAAACTAGAGACCTGACCCGCCCGGAAGGGCATCAGTTCATGGCTAGCAAGCTCAGGTCCTTGTGGCCGGAATCAAGTCCTCAATCTAGGGGATGGCCACTGCTCGGCGTCTCAATGGTGAGGAGATTGACACCGTCGTCGGCAATCGATTATAATTGGTTGTTTTAAAGCATTGCCCGACTAGGATGGAACACCTTCCCCTAGATTAGGGGATCATGACTAGTTCAAGCCTCTTCAGCCACTGGCGGCTCAGCACCACCATCAGAGGAAAATCCTTTTTTTAACCGGCCGGGAGTAGGTCTTCCCCCACAGGACCTGGGCTGATCCAATAATATGAATTGTTTTCGCCTTCTAAACCACCCGTTAATCTATGCGACCGTGGTTAGAATCTTTTCCCTGGGGGGACGGGATCGAAAACTGAGGGGATTTTTTGACAAACTGCTGGCCCAGGAGTGCCAAGGCGCAGTACTGGAAGTAGGTAGCGGCACCTGTCAATACCGAGATGTTTATCTAAAATATTTACATAATTATGTTGCTTCGGACATAAATCTTAAATACTTGCAATATTCTCAAAAGAGCGAAAAATTCCTCTGGTATACTACTTGTGATTGTGCTTCTCTCCCCTTCATCTCCCGAAGTTTCGATAGGGTCTTTGCTTTATATCTGTTCCATCATTTATCTGACGATGTGTTGCTAGGAACGATTAATGAAGTGCAACGCTGTTTGAAACCGAACGGCAAGATCATCATTGTGGATACTTTTTGCCCCGAGAAAAGGTGGGATCTACTAGGTTGGATGCTTTCTCGGTTCGACCGGGGTCAATATTTCCGTCAACGACAATCGTTGATTAATTTAATACAGAGATCGGGCAATTTCCAGATCGATGCAATAGATAATATTCCTGGTAGTTGGCCGTATTCCATGACAGCTTATATTTTAACCCCCCAGCCCTCCGCCGGGTCATAAAAAGATGGTCTCTCTGATAGAAGGAGGCAGTTTGGCTTGAAACGCCATTTCTGCAATATAAAGTCTAAAAATCGCGGCCTCAGGTGGGAAAGACTTTGGAGATGACTCCAAAGAGCCACCGCCGGAATCTAGCCTGGCTAGGGTGGCTCCTTAAGCTGGCCATCGCCACAGCCCTGTTGGGCTACCTGGTCCGCTCCGGCAAGCTCTCCTGGGACATTTTCCAGGCTTCCCTGGGTGGGCCGGGGTTAATTTTGGCCGGTGGAGCCGCGGCCTTGGTTTTCCTGGCGCAGATGATCGCTTCCCTGCGGCTGTATATTCTATTTAAATCCCAAGGCTTAGACCTTAGTTGGTCCTTGTGCTGGCAAACCACTCTCATGGGTCTATTTGCCAATAACTACCTCCCCACCTCTATCGGCGGCGACGCGGTGCGGGCCTATTATCTGGTAAAGGGGCGCACCGATCAGGTTCCCCAGATAATCGCCACCATGGTGTTCGACAGGTCCCTGGGGCTGGCGGCTCTGGTCCTGCTGGTCCTGGCAATTCTCGGTTTGACTACCAAAGGGAGCTTTGCTTTCGCCTGGAAGCTCGATTCCGGTTGGGGTTACGGTATCCTGACCGTTGTTCTGGTGGCGGCCTTTTCTTCCTTGGGGTTGCTGCGTTGGCCCCGGCTGCGGGAAGGTATCCGCTCCTTTCTGACCCGCCATCAGGTCGGGGTGCTATTTTATCAATTCTTTAACAGTTTGCTGGCCTTCCGCCACCAGGGGCGAACCGCCCTGGCCTGTTTGGGAATCTCCTTTATCACCCATCTGCTGTGTGCCTTGGCCTTGTATCTGATCAGTCAGGCCCTGGGCCTGAAGACCGGTTTGCTTTTAACCATGGCCCTCGCCCCTTTGATCTTTCTTACCGGCATTTTACCATTGTCCCCGGGCAACGTCGGCTGGACGGAATACCTGGGGGCTTTACTCTGGTCGTCCCAGGGGTTATCCTGGGGAGGCAATTTATGGCTGGCCTATCGGATGGTCACGGTGCTGGTAAGCCTGAGCGGCTTGATCCTCTTCCTCCGCCTGAAACAGGGACGCCCGGGATGAAAGTCGAGTTTTTTCGCCACCAACTGGGAGAAGCCAATCTCAAGCGTTTCGCCCAGGTCATGGGAACCATCTTTCTGACCACCGGTCTGGAAGTGGAGCTTTTTGAAAATAAATTCGCCCGCTACCTGGGGCAGAACCATGCCATTGGCCTCACCAGCGCCACCGCGGCCTTGCATCTTTCTCTGCTGGCCCTGGGAGTCGGGCCGGGGGACGAAGTGATCACCACCCCCCTGACCTTTGTGGCCACGGCCCTGGCCATCATGCATACCGGCGCCCGCCCGGTTTTTGTGGACGTGGAGCCGGGAACCGGCAACCTGGACGTCCGCCGGGTCTCCACCGCCATCAGCTCTCGCACCAAAGGCATAATCCCGGTGCATCTTTATGGCCAGATGGTGGATATGGTAAATCTCCACCAAGTGGCTCAAGCCCATCAACTGTTTCTAATCGAGGATGCCGCCCATTGCCTGGAAGGAGAGCGGGACGGGGTGCGCGTCGGCGCATTGGCCCAGAGTGCCTGCTTCAGTTTTTATGCCACGAAAAGCATCACCTGCGGCGAAGGGGGGGCCGCCACCACCAACCAGGAAGATCTGGCCGAACTCCTCAAAAAATACCGGCTGCATGGCATGTCCACCGGTGCCGTGGACCGGTATACCAGATTGTATCAACATTATGATATAGATATAGAAGGTTGGAAGTATAATATGTCTAATCTCCAGGCCGCCTTGCTGATTGATCAGCTAGAGGAGATAGAAGAGCGGCGTCAGGAGAGAGAACGCATCGCCCATTATTATCGTGCCAGCTTCGCCTCTCTGGCCGGTTTGGAACTGCCCGTCCTGTTGGACGGTGTAAAACAAGGCCATCACCTCTTCACCATTTGGGTGGACCCGGAAAAGCGGGACAGGATTCTCTGGTCCTTGCAGGAGGCGGGGGTGGGGGTGGCAGTCAATTATCGACCTTGCCACTTGTTCACCCTCTTTCGGGAAAGGTACGGCCACCGGGAGGGGGACTTTCCCCAGGCGGAGGCCATTGGCCGGCGGACCCTTAGCCTGCCCCTTTATGTGGGCTTGCGGGCTGAGGAAATCGAGTACGTGGTGGACACGGTAAAGCAGGTGGTCCGGAGTCAGGGTTAGGATCAAAGAACCGAACAGGTGGAAGAACTGTCATGCAGCCCGGCGAGATAGTTTTTATTACTCTGGAACTCTCCCCTTATTTCAAAATCACCGGGGTAGGCGACCTGCTCCGGAACGTCGTCAGGGAGCTGGCCCGCCGTAAAGTTAAAGTAACCGTGATCAGCCCTGACTTTGGGGTAGAGTATCCGGAACTCTGCTTCGGAAAATCCAGGTCATTCTTTTCGTCCATCTGCGGCCACACCTCCCCTTTTCAGGTGCGCCTGGCCGAGGATGGGCAGGGAGTGCGCTACTTTTTTATAAAGGATGCGGAATTACAAAGGTATCTCACGGAGATGTCGGCTGATCCGCCTAAGGATAAAATTGGGCGCATCTGTTTAGAGTTTTGCTATGGGGTTTATTTAATCCTTAATGCCCTGGCCCGGGGAGAGCTGGATCCGGCCGAACCGGACCGGCTGGTGGTGCATACTTTTCATTGGCAAACCGGACCCGTACTCGCCCTGATCAATCAGGCCCAGTGGCGCGACCGGGTGCGCACCGTTCTGACCGTGGATATCCTGGATATCCAGGGTCGCTTCGAGCCCGGGGTGTTGGAAACCCACGAAATCTATCATTCCATCAAATCCGAGTTCCGAGAGGAGATTAATTTTCTGCGCCTGGGAATAGAAAAGGCCGATTTGCTCCACACCGTCAGTCCCAACTTTGCCCGGGAGATTCAGCACGCCCCCAATGGACGAGGGTTGGAAAGTCTGCTCCAGGAACGCTTTCGAGAAGGACGGCTCACCGGCATTTTGAACGGCCTTGATCCCCAACATACGGATTGGCGTTGTCTGCCGATTTTAAAAGATAATGATCTTTGTATCGCTCCCGATATCGAGAACGTGGGAGAGCAAAAGCAACGGGCCAAACTAATCTTTCAAAAAGTGGCGGGACTGCCCCAGGACCCTACGGCTTTTCTAATCAGTATGGGGCATCGTTTTGTCAGACAGAAGAATTTTGCCGTGGTGGTTAATGCCCTGGAAGGGTTGATGTCCATCAATCCCAGACCCCAGATTTATCTGCGCGCCTGGCCGGAGCCGGATCGACAGCATCCGGACTGGGAACTGTGGTGGCAGATTATTCGGCTCTCCAAGCGGTATCACTATAACCTGGCGTTTCTCTCCCCTTATGATCGAGACCAGTCTCTGGACCGGGAAGGAATCTTCATAGACCGATTCTTGTATTATGCCGCCTCGGATCTATTTCTGATGCCCTCCCTATGGGAGCCTTGCGGGCTGTGCCAATTGGAGGCCATGCAATTCGGGGCCATTCCTCTGGTAACGGCGGTGGGCGGTCTGGTGGATACCGTCAAACCTTATAATGGGGAAGATCAAGGCTGGGGCTTTTGGTTGGAAGACCCCTTTGACTCCCAAGGCATGGTAGACCTGGTCTCACAAGCCATGGGCCTCTGCGCCCACCAGCCCCAGGTCTGGGAGGGCATGGTCCGCCGGGCCCTGGCCTTTGACTCTTGCATCACGAAAACGGTGGATAATTACATCACTAAATTATACGCCGAATGAGATTCGGCGAAAAAAAACATATGGCTGCATTGGGAGACTTTGATGGGTAAGGCCAGCCGCATAGTCCTGATTAACCCGCCGGTGAACCTGGAGAAAAGCTATGGTCGGCTCAAGCACTTTTATGCCCCCATCCCGCCCATCGGCGTGGCCTACCTGGCGGCGGCCTTGAGACGGGCCGGGCACCAGGTCTTTGCCATTGATGCCTATCTGACGCAGCTGAGCGTGGCAGAAGTGGTAGACGCGGCCCTGGCCTTTGAGCCGGACTTGGTGGGCCTAAGTGTTTTAACCCCGGCTGAACCTCCTTCCCGGGCTATCTCCCAGGCCATTAAAAGGCTGCGCCCCGAGTGCTGGGTGGTGTGGGGAAACGTTCACGCCACTTGCTTTTATGAGGAAGCCATCGCCCAGGGTTATGCAGATGTGGTTAATTTCGGCGAAGGAGAGGAACGTTTAGTCCAGATCGCCGCGGCTTATCCTGATAAGGAGGCTCTGGCGGCAATTAAATCCATCGCTTACGGCTCCCAGGGTCAAGTAGTGGTGACGGCGAAAGGCGAGACCATCGACAATTTAGACGATTTACCTTATCCGGCCTGGGACCTGTTCCCGGTGGAGAAGTTCATGCCTGACGCGCGCTTGACCAGGAAAGCCAAGATAGGCCACGGCGAAGTCCAGGCCTTGCCCATCCTGGCCAGTCGAGGCTGCCCGAACCGCTGCACCTTCTGTTGCATGTCCACGGACAAAGCCCTGGGCCGCAAGTACCGTATGCGGGACCCCATCAAGGTAGTGGACGAGATACAGCATTGGGTGGAAACCTATGATTGCCGCACCTTCTTTCTCATGGACCTTTGCTTCCCGTTAAACAAGAAACACGCCCTCACCATCTGCCAGGAGATCATCGATCGCCGACTGGACATTTCCTGGATGGCCGAGACCCGGGTGGATTATGCCGACCCGGAAGTATTTCAAGCCTTAAAGAAGGCCGGTTGCAGCCGGTTAAACTTTGGTCTGGAGTCGGGGGTGCAGCGGCTTTTGGATCGGCTTAAAAAGGGTTTCACCTTGGAGCAGGCCCGGAGAGCCGTGGTCTTGGCCCATGAAGCCGGTCTGGAGGCCGAGGGCCTGTTCATCATCGGCCTACCGGGGGAGACGGTGGAAGATACCTGGGAAACGGTCAGGTTCGCCAAAGAATTGAAACTAAACCTGGCCAAGTTCAACTTACTGGTGCCTTACCCAGGGACCGCCCTCTATGAGGAATTTGAAGCCTCCGGTCAGATCCGCCATCACGATTGGGAGGCCTATTCCCCTACCCCGGGTTACGGCGGCGCCGACCCGGCTTATGTGCCGGAAGGCCGGGAAGCAGAGGAACTCCACCGACTCCAATGCCGGGCTTTTCGGAGTTTTTTCTTCTCCCCCAGAGTTATCTGGTCCAACCTGAAAGAGTTTCGGCCCAGGATGCTGAAAGATTATTGGGAGGCTTTCAAGGCCATCGTCATCCCTTGAGGTGTGCCCCCTGGAGATCGTCCCGCCTCTGCCGGCAACTTGATCTAGACCCGTCTAGGAGCCAATCCGGGCCGGCAGCCCGGAAAGAAGGCGATCTTTGCTTCGGGGGGATGGTAATAATCTAACCGAAAGGTTCTTGAGGGAGGCTCACCAGGACACCAGGGCTTGATCGGCTCAATTCCTCCACCAGTTGCCAATCATAAAGATCGTTAATATCCAGCCCTTCATAGCCCTGGGTCAAGAAGGGCGCCAGCACCTGGCCGGCAATAGTGCGTCCCTGAAAGACCACCCGGGTCCAGGCCATCTCCAGGCTGCCGTTTTGCACATAGACTTCGGGGAGAGCCTGGTATTGGCTGCTGTGCCAGGGCTGCGCCGACGGGTTGAGGGGCAAGAGGGGCATCATGCGCCGGCCCCGCACCACCCACATCTTGCCGGGGTGCTGCTTGCACCTTTCCACGGCCCGAAGGGAGTCCACCCCCGCCTCGGCCAAAAACTCCCCCCAGGCCCGGCGAATAGTCTCCGGGGTGCGGCAGGGACTGGTGGGGCGCAGGATGCTGAAGCAATCAAAGGTGCGGCCTTCATCCTGAAGCCGCCTCAAAGTATACTCCACCCAATCGATATCCGGGGAAAGATCGCCGCTGAACTCCGGGGGCCGGAGAAAGGGGACCTCGGCTCCATAATGCCGGGCGATCTCGGCGTACCTCTCCGAGTCCGTGGATACCACCACCGCACCGAAAATACCGCTCTGCCGGGCCGCGGCAATAGTATAGGCCATCAGGGGATGGCCGGCCAGGGGCCGGACGTTTTTATCCGGCACCCTTTTGGAACCGGAGCGGGCCGGGATCAAGGCGATGATGCTGGGTGGTGGGGACGGAACCATAGGCTAAAGCTTGCCAGGGTCGATATTCAGATAAATATCTTTCAGTTCGGAGTAAACCTCCAGGGCCTCGGTGCCGGGTTCCCGGGTGCCGTTGCCCGATTGCTTGAGCCCGCCGAAGGGCATGTGGGGCTCGCTGCCGTAAGTGCCGGCGTTGACCATGGCCACCCCGGCCTGGACCTTCTGGGTGAACTCCAGGGCCCGGTGCACACTTTTGGTATGAATTGACGCGGTGAGGCCGTAAGGGGAGTTGTTGGCCAGGGCCAGGGCCCCGGCAAAATCCTGAACCCGGTAGAGGCAGGTAATGGGACCGAAAAGTTCGGTGGTGGAAATTTCCGCCTCGGCCCCGACGTTCTCCATGATGGTGGGGGCCAGATAAAAACCCTCCCGGTGTTCCGGGTCCGTGAGCCGGTGGCCCCCCGTAAGAATCACCCCGCCCTTCTCTTGGGCCCGTGCCACTGCCGCCAGCATGTTATGGAGTTGCCTTTCGTTGATCACCGGGCCGAGATCATCCCCGTCCCCCGGGCCGACTTTGAGCCGGCTGGTGCGTTCCACCAGCATCCTTTTTAACTCTTCATAGACCGACGCAAAAATAATGATGCGGCTGGCCGCGGCGCAGCGCTGCCCGGCGTTGCTAAAGGCGGAGAGCAAGATCCATCTGGCGGCGTTCTCCAGGTCGGCGTCATCGCAGACCACCAGGGGGTTTTTCCCCCCCAACTCCAGGGACACCTTGGCCAGACGCCCCCCGGCGGTGACGGCGATCTGCCGCCCCACCGCGGTGGAGCCGGTGAAGCTGATGAGATCGACCCCGGGGTGGGAGACCAGGGGCGCGCCGGCTTCCTCCCCGAATCCCTGGATAACATTGAGAACCCCCGGCGGCAGTCCCGCGCCGTGGGCGATTTGCGCGAAGATCCAGGCGGTGGCCGGCGTGTCCTCCGCGGCCTTGAGGATGGCGGCATTGCCGCAGATCAAGGCGGGGAAGACCTTCCAGGCCACATTGGCAATGGGGGTATTGGCGGCAATGATGAGACCGGCCACCCCCACGGGCTGGCGCACCGTCATGGCGTATTTGTGGGGCACCCCGCTGGTGGTGGTCCGGCCATAGAGGCGCTGCCCCTCCCCGGCCATGAACCGGCCCAAGGCAATGGCCCCATCGGTCTCCCCCAGAGCCTCTTTATAGGATTTGCCGGTCTCCAGGTGGACCACCCGGGCCACCTCCTCCCGCCGGGCCAGCAATCCGGCGGTCACGGCATAGAGGATGTCCCCTCTCTTCACCGCCGGGGTCTCGGCCCAGGCCGGTTGCGCCTGCCGGGCCAGGGCCACGGCCGGCTCTATGTCCGCCGCGCCGGAGCGGGCCACCCGAGAGAGGAGTCGGCCACTGGCGGGGTTAAGCTTGGGGAAGACCTCGCCGGAAAGGGCCGGGGATTCCCGGCCGTCCAGCCAGTTGGGAATTATTTCCGGAAAGAGTTGGGTTGCCATTTTCTCACCACGCGGTCCAGCCGCCGTCAATAATCAGGTTGGCGCCGGTCATGTAAGAGGAGGCCTCGGACACCAGGAAGATGACGGCCCCGTTGTATTCCTCTTCCCGGGCCATGCGGCCCAGGGGCACCCGGCGGCAGTATTCCTTAAGAAAGGCCTCATCCTGATTATTGAACACCCCCCCAAAAGTAAGGGTGTTCACCCGGACATTTTTCTCGGCCCAATAGGTGGCCAGGTAGCGGGTCAGGTTGAAGAGGGCCGACTTGGAGACGGCATAGGCCAC
>Ga0154640_1231_pt1 | contig 14031 bp, 17 predicted proteins | sample Rifle2008BG13ft_FD_116069 | JGI IMG/M metagenome (GOLD analysis project Ga0154640, IMG submission 116069) | Deltaproteobacteria bacterium RBG_13_58_19 | reverse complement strand
TAACTTCCTGGGCCTCTTTTACCCGAAGGGCCGTGGAGAAAATCTCCGGCACCCAGCGCAAGGCCAGGGCAAAGGCGAAGGCCATGGCATAAGGCAGGCGCAGTTTCACCAGCCCTAAAAAGAGTTCTTCCACCCGGGTGGTGGCCAGGAGCACCAGGCCGGCCAGCATCATGGTCCCCAATTTCAGAAAAGTGGCCACTCCAAAGGCCAGGGATTCCCGGCTCACCCGCCAGAAAAGGGGGGTGGGTCCCCGGGCCAGCAAAGACCAAACCGTAATGCTGAACAGGGCCAGGGTGACCAGGAGCCAGCGGCTCCGGAACAACTCGCCCCAGGCCCGGGCCCCGGCCAGATGGCCCAAGACCAACAGGGTGGCCAGACCCACCATCTCCGGACGCTGGGGCAAGAGCACCGCGATGAAGCTGACCAGGAGCAGGGCCAGCTTGGTGCGGGGGTCTAAAAGCTGAATGAGGGTGGGCCTGGAAGAGGGCCTGGGTGGATTATTTTGTTGCATCGCCCCTTAACTTTTCCGAAAATCAGAGTCTAAATCTAAAATATTAAACTCAAGGAAATCTTCCATGGTCAATTATCTGGTGCTGAGCCTGATCTTGCTGGACGTCACCCTGAATGTGGCCGGACAACTATCTCTGAAACACGGTATGACAAAATTGGGTAATTTCTCCCTGTCTCTTCCCACCCTGGTCTCGGTTTTCCTCCGGGCGGCGGTTAGTCCCTACGTGCTCCTGGGACTGCTCTGTTACGGCCTGGGCTTCCTGGTGTGGCTCATCGTTCTGGCCAAGGCCGAAGTGAGTTACGCCTATCCCCTGATCAGCCTGGGGTATGTCTTCACCGCCATCCTGGCCTGGCAGCTCTTCGGGGAGACGGTAACCCTGACCCGCCTGGCCGGCATCCTCATCACCTGTGTCGGCGTCTTTCTCATCGCCCGGAGCTAAGCGCGGCAGCCCGCCGGGTAAGCCCCGCTTGCCTTCCGCCAGCCTCTGCCTCGGTCCGGCCGATTATCGGAAAGCTCAATCCTCCGGTGAGGCCCAAACAATATTATTCTTATTAATCACCAACACCTTGCCGGTGGCCTCGCCCAAGGTGGCGTCAAAGACCACCACAAAGGGCTCGGGCTGTTTAAGAAAAATATCACTCAGGCGCAGGGCTAACTTCTGATCTTGAACTTGAAAAAGATTAATCTTGCCTTTAACCAGGGAGCCGTCAGTCAGTTTGAGACTAACATTTCTGGCATCAATTCTGCGGTGGAACCTGGAAAATCTCATGGTCCACTCCTCTCCTCCTAGTGCTTAAGTAACTTCCAGATCTTTCGGTCCGGTCCGGGATCGCCCACCGGAAAAAAACCCAAAACCTCTGTGAAGATATATTCTTTGGGCAGGTTTTCCTGCGGGCGGCCAGAGACGGCCGCCCTACCGCTTTATTTTTCCGGTGGGGCGGGCCTCCGTGCCCGCCACCGCTAACCTTTTCTGATTCTAATCTTTCTCTTCCCGTTTTTCTTCGGGAACGACCCACATGATACTGTCTTTATTTATTATCAAGACTTTCCCGGGTATTTCCCCAGACTCCACCTCAGTGAGGACGATGAACTGATCCTTTCTCAAGACAAAGAGATCGCTGACCCGGTGTGTGCCGTCGGCTCCGGCCACGTTGATCTTTCCTTTGATGATGGAGCCGTCCAACAGTTTGATGATGACACCCGCGGGGGTATATCTTCTACTGATAACCCTGACTGACATGGCTGGCCCCCTTCTTTATACCTGATACGTGGGAAATTGCTCCTGTCGTCCTTTCACCGGCCCAAAGTTTTCCTCGAACCTGATCGGGCCGCAAAAACTCCCTGCTAGGCACAGCCCCCCGCCGGCGAGGGCTTGCCGGTGACCCGTTGGGCCAGTTCCCGGGCCCGGGCCAGGGTTTCCTCCAGGTCAAAGGCCAGCAGTTCCCGGTCCTGGACCAGGACCCGGCCATGCACCATTACCGTCTGCACATCCGCGCCGGTAGCGGCGTAGACCAATTGGGAGTAAGGGTTGTAGACGGGGGTCAGGTGGGGCTGGTCCAGGTCAACCACCGCCAGGTCCGCCTTCCGGCCCGGGGTAAGCGCTCCTACCTCCCGGCCCAGCCCCAACACCCGGGCGCTTCCCCGGGTGGCCAGGGCCAGGGCGGCAGGGGCCGACAGGCTGGTGGGGTCAAGATTATGCACCTTCTGGAGCTTGGCCGCGGTGTCCAACTCCTGGAGCAGGTCCAGGTTGTTGTTGGAAGCGCAGCCGTCCGTGCCCAACCCCACCGCCACCCCCTGCTTCAGCAAGGCCGCCACCGGGGCGATGCCCGAGGCCAGTTTCATGTTGCTTTCCGGACAATGGGCCACCCCCACCCCGTGGGCCGCCAGCAGCTCCATATCCTCGGGGGTCAAAGCCACCGCGTGGTCCGCCACCAAATTCCCCCGGAGGAGACCTAAATTATGGAGGTGCCCCACCGGGGTGGCCCCATAGCGGGCCAGGCAGTCCGCCACCTCTTTCCGGGTCTCGGAGAGATGAATAATTAGAGGAACCTGGTAACGGGCGGCCAGGTCCCCGCATTTCTGTAGCAAATCCGGAGAGCAGGTGTAAACCGCATGGGGCTGGATGGCCACCCGGACCCGGGGGTGGCCCTGCCAGGCCAGGCATAATTCCTCACTAAAGCGCAGTCCGTCAGCCGGCGGCCCGTAATTGGGGGAGGGAAAATCATAGAGCACCTCCCCGATCACGGCCCGGATGCCGGTTTCCACCGCGGCCCGGGCCACCGCGTCGGCAAAGAGATACATGTCACAGAAAGTGGTGGTGCCGGAAAGCAACATCTCCGCCACCGCCAATTTGGTGCCCCAATAGACAAAGTCCCCATCAATCTTACGCTCCGCCGGAAAGATATAACCGTTGAGCCATTCCTCTAAGGGGAGATCATCGGCCAGACCCCGGAACAGGGCCATGGCGGCATGGGTATGGGCATTAATCAAGCCGGGGAGGATGAGACCATGGGGGTAATCCAACACCTGGCCGGGAACATAGCGGGCCTTGAGCTCCGCCGGGGGGCCTACCGCCACAATCTCCTCTTCCCGGACCGCCACCGCGCCGGGGGCCAACACCTCCCCCGCCCCATTCATGGTCACTACAAAGGCCCCACAGATCAGATAAGAAACAGCCTCTAACTCCAACCCCATCCTCCTTTTAGATTATGAATTTGAGGGGAGGGCCGGGGGAGAAAGTAAGGGCGAAAAGGGGAAAAGGGAAAAAGGCGAAAAGGAAACGGACTAACTTATGAACCCAAAATCCTTTTCGCCTTTTCGCCTCTTCGCCTTTTCCCCTTTCTTTCAATGCCCTTAGCCCCCTCCCCCAAAACCAATCCTTTAACCTCCTCCCCCAAGCAGTCCCTGGCGATAGGCTTCGTGGAAGCGGGGGGCGGAGCCTTTGGGAATTTTCAGGCGGTAGGCCCCCGGGGGCAGGCTATCGGTTTTGATCCAGGGATTCAGGTCTCTGACGGCTTTAAAGTAGCTGCCGCAGGCGTCGGCCAGGCGGCGCAACGGCACGTCCTTGGAGATCACAAACTCCACTTCATCATAATCCGAGGGGGGGTAGAGTTCGTCGGGGGGAATCTCGTAGCCATATTGGGCCGGGGCCTCCAGGACGATCTTGGCCGCCAGAATCCGGTAGATATAGCGTTCCGTCTCTTCCGGCAGGCTCAGGTGGTAAAAATTGTTTACCCCTTGGGCCGCCAGGGCCTTTTGCACCCGCCCTTCCCCACAGTTATAGGCGGCTATGGCCAGGGGCCAGTTGCCGAAGAGGTCGTGCAGGCTCTTCAAATAACGCAGCGCGGCATCCGTGGCCGCGGTAAAATGAAGGCGCTCGTCCACCGTTTCATTGGTTTTAAGTTGGAAACGCTGGGCGGTGGGCAACATGAACTGCCAGGGACCCTGGGCGCCGGCCGGGGACTTGGCCCGGAATCTGAGATCGCTCTCCACCAGGACCACGTATTTTAAATCTTCGGGCAGTCGCTGGGCCTGGAGTTTCTGGACGACCTCCGGGAAATAGCGGTGGGCCCGTTTCAGCCACATGATGGTTTGGGCCCGGCTCCAGACCACGATGATGAACTCCCGGTCCATGGCCTCCCGGATCTGGGGTTCTTGCAAAGGCACGGGTTGTCCGCAAAGAGTGAGTTTTGCCGGGAGGCGGTAATACGGCAGCCGCAATTCCGGGGGAGAGGTCCCGGCGCCGACCCCCGCCGGCGCCGGTTGGGCCGCGGGATCAGCGGGCCAGAGCCAAAGCCCGGCCAACAGAAGGAAGAAATAGACGATCATTGATTCTTTTCCTGTAAAGGTCAATTTAACCGCTATCTTGCATTTACCGCACCCGGACCGGCATGTCAACCGGCCCTGAAGTCGCCCTTTGGTAAGAGGGAAGCCGATGGCCCGGCCGTTTTGCCCCAGTACCTGGTTGCCAAAAGTGGCTTCCCCTCAAAAAGGTATTAATCCCCCCCTTTTTTAAAGGGGGGTCAGGGGGGATTATAAATAACCCCTTGATAATCCCCCTAAATCCCCCTTTAGAAAAGGGGGACTTTACCCCCCTAGTGGCGAAAGGTTTTCGACAATATATTACGCTAACTCAGGCAATCAAGTATTAGCCTGCCTCGGTCCAGGGTGCCGGTGCATTTCCCCGGCCTGGCCCTGTAAACCCCTGGGGATTACTCCATTATGCCTCTTGGGGAGAAAAAACCTAAGGAAAAAATCAGACCAGGAGGCTGGGGGAGGGCGGTTAGGGCCGTTCGGGAAGGGCCGGCTTGATTTCTCCGGGGCAAATGCTTAAACTAGATAAAATTTCTTCCAGAGGGGGTGATTCCAGGTGCAGCCGCGGCTAGTCAAGATCAGGGGGAAATCCTGAGTGCCGGGTAACCGGCGGGCCTGGACCAGGCCCTCGACCCCGGCAGGGCCGGGAAAGGCAGGGACGGAGCACTTGGGATGGCGGTCACCTGGTTGAACCTCGCTTCTCCCTTCCCTCGCCGGCTTTTGCCCCCTGTCGCCCAGCTTTTGCCCGAAATTCATGGTTTTTCTTAGCATTTGCCATTATTCAGGTTTTTTCGGCACACCCGAAACTAGGGAAAGCTGACCAGGGCACAGCACGTGGTGCCCCTACACAGCAGGATCAACATCATTGGTAGGGGCACCGCGGGCTGTGCCCCCAACGAAATCGTCCTTTAAACTTTTCGGAGCCGACGATTAATGTAAGAGGCGCCGGCTGTTCTTTGATCCTGCTTGGGCCTAAAAAGGAGAAGACCGATAATGAAACTGAAAAAACTGGATTGCCGGGGGTTCGCCTGCCCCCAGCCGGTCCTGAGAACCAAAGAAGTCCTGGACCAGGGCCTGGTGGAGCAAATAACCATACTCTTGGACAATGCCGCGGCCCAAGAAAATGTCAGCCGCTTTCTTAAGGGAAAGGGGTATCAGGTTTACGTGCGGCAAGATGGAGAGACCTGGTCGGTCACCGGCGTAAGTTCCGCCGCGGCCCCCGGCCAACCCCTTGAGCCGGAGGGGAGAAAAGCAGAAGTAGCGGCGGAACGCCAGATCCTGGTGCTTCTGGCCACCGACCGCCTGGGACGGGGCGACGACCTGCTGGGAGAGAAACTCCTGGCCAATTTCCTTAGCACCTTAAAGGAAATGGGACCGGAGCTATGGTGCCTGGTCCTGGTGAATGCCGGAGTCAAGCTGGCGGTGGCAGGCTCTGAAGTTCTGCCCCAACTTGAGGAATTGGCCCAGGGGGGCGTGCAACTCCTGGTCTGCGGCACCTGCCTGAACCACTTCCAACTCCTGGAGAAAAAACAGGTGGGGGAAACCACCAACATGCTGGATATCATCAGCCACCTGCAACTGGCCGATAAGGTAATTTCGTTGACTTGAGGGGGAGCCGGGGAAAATATTGGGGGGAAAAGGCGAAAAGGTTTCTATAAAATACCATTGTCTATTTCCCTTTTCGCCTTTTTCCCTTTTCGCCCAGGCTTTATCCCCTTAGCCCCCTCCCCCCAACCACCCTACTTCTCCTGCCAATTCGAGAACTGGACCCAGAGGACGGCTCCCAGTTCCGCGTCTTTCTTTTTGCCGTCGCTGTGGGTGATGGCCTGTTTTTCCTTATTCAGGGCGGAGAAGCCCCACCAGCCGGCGTGGGGCGCGGCAAAGGTGAAGACCCCGTTCTTGTCGGTCATGGTTTTTTGGGCCACGAAGTAGTCGTTGGGGGCCTTGGCCTTGCCGTCTTTATTCCAGTATTCGATTTCCACCGGCGTGTTGGGCACGGGTTTGCCTTTTACTTTCACCACCCCCTGGAAGACGTTGCCGGCATAGAGGCCGAAGGGCCGGGTCAAGGGCACGATTTCGGTTTTCAGGCCCACTTCCTTATCCCAGCCTTCCTCATCCCCGAAGGCCGCCACGTAAGCCTTGGTGTAATGGATGATGTATTTGTCCTCCGCCGGTTCCCAGTAGGGTTGGGGTTCCAGATAAAAGGCGTAAACCCCTGGCTTTTTCAGGGTATAGGCGGCTTTCCAGGCCGGGTGGTCCAGGACCTTAGTCTCTTGCAAGCCGGGGAGCAAGTCCGTCTTTTTCCCTTGGCTCATGACTCCGAAGGCCTTGGGGCGGGGCAGGTCCATGCCCTTTTGTTCAAAGGGATGACAAAAGGCCAGGGTTATTTCCACGTCGGGGTTGTCCCCTTGCATCACCATGGACTCCGAGGGCAGGACCACGCCGAAATGGGCTTGGGAAACTCCGGTCCAGGCCAACAATAGACCGATCACCAGAAATAGCGGCAACAGCTTGGACATTAATCCGTCTCCTTTATTGTTCTAGGGAAAATTCCTGTCGGTCAGGAATAATTAACGTTTCCGCCAGGCCTCCCAGTAAGGGTGCCCTTCGGCGTCCCGGAGAAGCAGGGTATGATCCCCCTTGGTCAACTGGGCCGCCAGCAGATGTTCCCCTGCCGCCGTCTTAAAACAGATACCTTTGATAAGGACCTCGTCCCCGGGTTTTAGCTCAAACTCCTGGCGTTCCAGGAACCACACCGGTCCCACATGGACGTGCACCTGGCCCCGGTCTTTGGTGGCCACCAGCACCGCCATGCCCGGATACATGCCTTCCTCCAGGGTCTCAGTCAGGACTCGGGTAATCTTGCCGCTGATCTCTCCCGGCAGACAGGTGCCTTTGGTAGGGCATAGATAAGGCGCATAGGGGCAGGGGCGAAAGCCCTGTCCCCGGCCCTGGCTCCAGGCCGGGCCGGCCAGGGCCCAGCATAAAACCGCCAGGCCCAAAACGCTTTTTCCTACAAGTTGCCACCGTTTCATAAGATAATCCTCCTTGCGGCGGTTCTAAAAAGCATAAACCATGGACAATAATGGCGTTATCGTAGTGTCGCCGTTTTTGCCCATGATGTCCAGGTTCACTCCCAGGGCCAAGGCGAACTTTTCCGTGGCCATGTATTCGATCGCCGGCATCAGTGAGAGTAAGGCCCCTGGTGCGACGTTGGCTTTATGGCCGAACAAACGTCCGCCATCCCAAAAACTGGTGAGCTCCAGCAGCGCTACCCACTTTTTGGTGATGGGGTATTCCCCCGCCAGGTTGACGGTGACATAGTCCCTAGGGTGCTTTCTCCCGTCGTCGTCGGTGAAGTCGGTCTGCATGGAGTACCAGAGATTGCCGTAAAAGATGAAGGGCTTGACATACTTGGACAGGTTCAGGCCGGTGGTGAAGACGTGGGCCCCGCCACCGATCTCGTCGGTCCCTAGCCTACCGGGATTTAAATGTCGAAAGTGGCCGGTGGGGAAATCGGTGGCGAAGAGGGCAGTCACCGTGGGCCTAGCCTCAGTCTCTTCCACCAGGCGGTACTTAAAAGTCAGGTTAACATCGCCGATGCCCCCGAAATCGGCGGAGCGCTCCCCCTGCGGCCCCGGGTCGTTGACGCTGCCGGCCCAGTTGTGGCGGTAGGGAATGACCACGAAGACCTCCAGGTTGTTCCACAGGCCATAGGTAAACTTGTAGTCCATGGAGAAAGATTGGAAATCGCCCCTCGCCGACACCCGCCGCCAGTTGGGACTGAATCGGTTGGTGACGAAGCCCAGGCCGAAGGTGGGCTGGACGGCAAACTTCCCCTTTTCCAGGGGGATGGCGGTATCGGTAATAATGGGGCCGAAGGTGGAGGGGCACTCCTCACCCGGAGGTTCCGGCTGGAATCCCTCCCCCCGGCCTTCTTCCGGCGCCCCCTCCTGGGCCCCGGCCTTTTCCTTCTCCTCCGCTGCAACTGCAGGATTAGACCACCCGGTGGCCGGATAGACCAAACAGAACACTGTAAGCAAGAATACCCAGATTCGCACCGATCTCATGTCATTTTCTCCTATTGCCTTTTCAAATCGCCGGTATTTGCTTAATACCTGCTGTCTTTAGGCAGCCATAAACCGTGAAGTACGCGCCTGGGGGAATTCTCCCCCCAGGCTTAAGTTTCTGCGCCGGACCCCAAATAAAAAGCCACGAAAACCCGGCGCCTGCAGGCGCCCAAGCCTTCGTGGCTTTTATGTTCAAGTTTGTTGATTCCAGTTCTCCGGGGTTCATTCCCGGAGTTTCGACCACTATAAGAAAGGAGGAAGAAAATGTCAAACTTTTTCATTGGATTAATTGAACTCCGGTTTTTCTTAGCACCAGTACTGCTTAAAGCACCGGCGCAATGTTCGGCCAATGGTTGCCTAGGTCCCAATCCCTCCACGGCGGGCAACCAGGGAAAATCGCCCCGCCCTTTTTATAAGCTCTCTAAAGCCTGAGCCAGGTGGTCCAGGTAAATCTTTACTATCCCTTCCTGATAACCTAGCCCTTTGGTAATCCCGTCAATGCGATAGGCTTTTTGTTTAAGAAGTTCGGATTTCCAACTCTCCGGCTCATCTCCCAAAATATCCTTGGCTACATGTTCGCCGGCCACAAATAAGAAGGGCATCAGGACCACAGTGGCAACCCCGGACTTCTTGACGGCCTCCATAATCTCCTGCCGGGAGGGTTTGCCTTCCACGGTTCCCAGAAAAACGTTCTGATAATGGGAACGCAACAGCCGGTCAAAATCCAGATAGGCTTTTTCCCCTTCGGGTGTGGGGCTGCCGTGGCCCACCAACACCACCGCGGTATGCTTTAAATCCTGAGGAAAAGTCCGGGCGACGGCCTGGAGAACCAAATCCTGATCCTTTTTGCTGTCCAGGAGCGGTTTCCCTAAAGCAACTTTCAGACCGGGGATTTTCCGGCTTTCCTGCACGATTTTCTTGTCCCACTCCTCCCCCGGCACGATATGGAGAGACTGGACGGCCACTTGCGTATATCCGGCAGCTTTTAAGTCTCGCAAAGTCGTGGGCAGGTCATTGAGCTTCTGGCCCTTTTCCTGGGCCACCTTGTGCCGGACTTTATGGGAAGTGAAGGCCCAGCGGATGTCGTGATCCGGAAAACGTTTTTTTACTTGCATTTCAAAGTGATGATAAGTATCGAAGGCTTCAGTGCTGGTGCCAAAGGCCGCCAAAACAATGGCGGGTTTATTAGGGGATGCCGCGTCCAGGCTCCAAAAGGCACTGAACATAATGAGGATGAGCGCCGAAGATAACCACCCTAGCTTGACCCGCTTTACCATGTCGTCCTCCTTTAGCTGATTTTTCTCCAAAAAAAAATCCTTAAGTCACAAGGACTTAAGGATTGCACCCAGCTTCTTTATCCTTAAATGTAGCTTGCCGCCCGCTATACCTCGTAGGGGCTCAAGCCTCAATCCAGGCAGGTCTTCTGGCTCCCGGATCAACCTACTCCCTGCGCCTTCCCATCCCACTCAGGTGTGACAGTGGCTTATCGCAGGGTTCGTCCCCGGTTACAGCGGCGGGACCGCGACGGCTCTTCCGTCTTCCCTTTTAAACCCCTTGGGGTGCCTAGATAAAAACATATTACCTAATTCGAAACAGGCTTGTCAAAGTAAAATCGGCCCGGGTTGAATACTTTCAATTTTTTTTAACTATTCTCCCCCTGGCTGGCTCGGGATGGGTTTACAGCAGTGTCCATCGACACTGCAGCATTCCTTAACGGTGTGCTCCAAAAAATTGTTCTCATGGGAGACGATCATGTAAGCGATGTCCAGGTCCTGGAGAATGTGGATGAGGCGGTGCCTGGTTCCCTCATCCAGCCCGGAGGTAGGTTCATCCAACAGGAGCAACCGGGGTTGCATGGCCAGGACGGTGGCCAGGGCCACCAGTTTCTTCTCACCCCCGGAGAGTTTATAGGTCACCCGGTCCTCGAAGCCTTGAAGACCCAGCCTCTCCATGGTCTCCCGGGCGATCCGCACCGCCGCCGCCGGCTCCTTCCCCTGGTTCAGGGGACCGAAGGCCACGTCTTCCAGAACCGTGGGACAGAAGAGTTGATCATCGGGGTTTTGAAAGAGGAGGCCCACCTTTTGCCGGACCGAGACAAAATCCTTCTCTTTGCTGACTTCCTCCCCGAAGATGACGATTTTGCCCGCCTGGGGCCTGAGCAGTCCCATGATCAGGTGCAGGAGCGTGGTCTTGCCGCAGCCGTTGGGCCCCATGAGGCCCAGGTGGTTCCCCGGCAGGAGCTGAAAATTAAAGTCCTGGAACACCGGCTGGGGGGAGCCGGGGTAGGCAAAGGTGATGTGGTGCAGCTCAATCAAGGGTTCACTCATCAAAACCTCACAGGAGGCCGGGCCGCCGCCACTCTAGATAGAAGAGGGCCGCCAGGGCCAGCAGGGATGCCGCCAAGAAAAACCCGTCCCGGCGCTCCCAGGAAAATTGCCGCAGACTGTAAAAGGTCCCGTGAAAACCCCGGCAGAGCATGGCCCGATAGACGGAGTCGGCCCGGTCATAGCTGCGCACCAGCAGCATCGCCGCCAGATAGGCGTAGGTGCGATAGGTATGCAGGTTGGTGCGGGGCCGAAAGCCCCGGATTTTCAAGGCCTGGACCAGACGGTGGAATTCCTGCTCAAAGACATAGAGGTAGCGGTAGGTAAACAGCAGCAGATGACAAAGCTTGTCCGGCAACCGCAAATTCTGCAGGGCCTGTCCCAAGGTATTGACCGGCACCGTGGCTATCAGGGCAATGAGGGCGATGACAATGGCGTTGGATTTCAGGGTGATCAAGCCGGTGAAGACCAGGCCCTGACGGGTGGCGGACAGAGGGCCCAGGCGCAGCACCACATCCCCCGGATAAGTCAGGGGCAGGATCAGCCAGAGAAAGAAAATAAAGCTGTTCACCACCAGCAGCCGGGCGAGCACTTGTTTTAGGGGAAGCCGGGCCAGGGCCAGGTAGAGGAGGGACAGGGCCAGTCCGGCCAGGGTTGCCGCGTAGGTGGTGGCCGTGGCCACCAGGACGGCAAAGAGGCCGGCCACCACAAATTTGGCCCGGGGGTCCAGGCGGTGCGCCGGAGAAGCGCCTTGGGAAAAAGGCTCCTGGATGGTACTCACGAATCTTTCTTCCTTCTGCTTTGGCAGTAAGCCCAGAGGCCGAAGATGCCCAGGATATAACCCAGGCCGCCGATGATGTCCGGGAGAGAGGTTCGGTGGACGGTCAATTGGGCGAGCATCTCCTTGACCGGGGCGAGTTGACGCTCCAGGGCTTGATTCAAGGCTTCTTCCAGCATTTGCCGGTCGTCAGCCCCCGGCTTCGCTCCCATTCCGGCTGGTGGCGCGGCAGGCACCGCCGAAGCGGGGACGGCTTTTTCCGGTTTCACCCCGGCCAGGTAGCCGTCGGCCTTGAGCAACCATTCTCCCCGATGGCCCATGCCGGCCTCCACCACGATCTTAAGGTCCATCTTCCGGGCCGCGGCTTCCGGGGGTATTTTAAAGGAGAATTTTCCCTGAGCATCGGTTTTGCCGGTTAACAAGACCTTCCCGGTTTTCTGCTCCAGCACCTGCACCTCACCCTGGCGCACCGGCGTGTGGGGCACAAACTTGCTTTCCGTGTGGATGGTGTCACCCTGGGCATAGGCGAAGACCAGCACCCGATGGGCCAGCGCGGGGGTCACCAAAACAAAAACAGTCAGGATCAAGAAGACCCCAGGAACCCCGAGGTAGGTCAGATTTTGTCGCCAGCGAGACGGTTTCTTATACCAATTCGCCATCAAACGTAAAATTTTGTCGTAGGGGCGAACCTTGTGTTCGCCCAGCAATTTAGGGCGAATACAAGATTCGCCCCTACAATTTAAATGTAATTTGGTATTAGGCATATAGTCCCTCTAACATCTCGGGGCGGACTTTTTTCAGAAACAGGAAAATAAATAGGGTGATGACCCCTTCCATGACTATCACCGGGATATGCGCCAGGAGGACCAGTTCCGCCACTTGGATAAAGGCCTGGCCGGTGGTGATTAAGGCGGCGGCCACCAGCAAACCGCTCAGCAGAATGGCCGTGGACCCGCAGGCAAAAGCCCCCACCGCCCCGGGAGTCCCCGGTCGGCGCAATAAGCCCCGATAGGCATAAAAACAGAGGACCGCGGGCGCGGCCATCACCACCGTATTCACCCCTAACACCGTCAGTCCCCCGAATTGGAAGAGCAAGGCTTGCAAGAAAAGGGCGACGAGAATGGCAGGGACGGCCGGCCAGCCCAAAAGCAGCCCCATGAGGCCGTTCAGCACCAGGTGCAAGCCCACCGGGCCTACCGGCACATGAATGAGAGAGGCCACGAAGAATGCCGCGGACAGGATAGCCACCCGGGGAATGGCCTCATAATCCAATTTTTTCAGGCCGATGGCGGTCCCCACCGCGGCCAACCCGGCCCCGGCCAGCAAGACGGAGGGACTGAGGACCCCTTCGGAAATATGCATCCTAGCACCTGACGAAATTCATTATCTAAAGCCGGCCCAAATAAAAAAGCCACGGAAGCCGATGTCTTCTGACATCATTGCCTTCGTGGCCGGTTGATTCTAAAGTTTTTGTTACTAGCCGGAGTTCATCTCCGCAGTATGTTTAAATTACTGCGATAAGATGCTCTCTGTCAAGTACTTTTCTGGGCAACTGGACCTCGGGGTAAACTTGGGGTTAAGGGAAAGGCCGGGGCTTCAGGCCCCCGGCCCCAACCAACTTTTAAAACCCTATAAGGGATTGGGGGTGGGGGTTTGGGGGAGGGGGTAAGGGCCCACCGGCCCTTAGCCCCCTCTCCCGAAATCTCTTCCCTCATTTGCTCTCCGGTTCCAGGCGGCGGTGGTGCATCTGGGCCTTATACTTCACCTGGCGGCGCCGGAGATTGCTCTTCACGTCCGGGAACTCGGCCAGTAAAAAATCGAATTTGTCACACGGGCTGAGATCGGGGCACTGCCAGCAAAATTCCAGGTGTCGCCCCTCAGCGCAGAGGCGAATGGGGCAATCCTCCGACCCCCGCCCCCCCTTGCAGCCCGGGCACTCCGGGTGGGCCAGAAACCAGTCCAGACCCTTGCGGAATTCCTCGAAACTGAAGCCCTTCTCCTGGGGAAAGCAATGGGTCCAATAATTGGCCCGGAATGTTTCCACCAGGCCTTTCAGACGGGAGACGGTCTCCAGAAATTCCCGGTTGCCCAGTTGGCAGTCATCACACAGTCCACAATAACTTTGTCTCAACATGTTCTACTCCTGTTTACGGCAAAAGGGCCGCCTCAATCTGGACCAAAAGCTCGGCCTCGGTGAAGCGGCTCATCCGGATGGCTTCGCCGGGACATTCGGCCGCGCAGATGCCGCAGCCCCGGCATAACTCCGGGAGAATCCGGGGCGGCCCGGCCTCCGCCAAATGCACCGCGCCATAGGGACAGGCCTCCAGGCAGCCCAGGCAGCGCCGGCATTTGCCGGGGTCGATCCAGGCGGTCATCTCCCCTCTGACCAGTTCGGTCTGAAAGAGGATACCCGCGGCCCGGGCTGCCGCGGCCTGGGCCTGGGCCACCGTTTCTCCCAGGTCTCGGGGATAATGGGCGCACCCGCAGAGAAAGACACCTTCCGCGGCGGTATCCACCGGGGCCAGTTTCGGATGG
>Ga0154640_1053_pt1 | contig 14956 bp, 15 predicted proteins | sample Rifle2008BG13ft_FD_116069 | JGI IMG/M metagenome (GOLD analysis project Ga0154640, IMG submission 116069) | Deltaproteobacteria bacterium RBG_13_58_19 | reverse complement strand
GGAAGCGCCATTGATTGAGCAAGTGCTGGAGTTCCGGTATTTTCAGCAACAAAATGACGCCCAGGTAAATAACCAGGCCCAAGAGGATAACCCCCAAGAGACTCAGGATCTGCCCTGCCAGGCCAGGGCCCAGCCGGCTCAGCAGCAGGTACTGTCCCTGATAGACCACCAGGCCCATGATCAGGGCGGCGGCCGTGGTTTTGCCCAGATTGGTCAAGAGGTATTTTAGGGGCAGGCCGCCTAATTTCCGGTGGAGCATGGCCCCCAGAAAAAGAAAATTAATGAGGATGCTAAGGGAGGTGGAGAGGGCTATGGCCCGGTGCTGCAAGGCCGTTAAGGTGAGGTTGATGAACACCAGGTTGGCCCCCACGGTGAGAAAACTACCCAATACCGGCACCCGGGTGTCATTTAGGGCGTAGAATACCGGCACCATAATCTTGAGGCCGGCAAAGGCAAAGATACCCAGGCTGTATAGCATCAGGGCGGCCGCGGTCTGCTGGGTGTCCAGGGGGGTGAAGCGGCCGTGCTGGAAGATCACCGCGCAGATGGGCTTAGCCAGCACTATCAGCCCCAAGGCCGCGGGCACGGTCACCAACATGGCCAGGGACAGGGAGGACTGCAAGGCTCCCCTCAGGGCCGGCAGGTCCCGCCCTGCCGCCAGCCGGGAGACCAAAGGCAGGGTGGCAATGGATAAGGCCACCCCGAAGAGTCCCTCGGGGAGATGCACCAAACGGTAGGCGTAATTCAGCCAGGAGACGCTGCCTTGGGGACAACTGGCCGCATAAAAGGTGTTGATAAAGATATTGATCTGGGTGGCGGACAGCCCCACCACCGCGGGCAACATCAATTTCAGGATGCGGCGCAGCCCGGCATCCCCGGGATCGAACACCAGGCGGGGTTGAAATCCCTCTCGCCTAAGGAGGGGGGTCTGCACCGCCAGTTGGAGGAAACCGCCGATGAGAGTGCCCCAGGCCATGCCGACGATGGGATGGAACCCGAACCAGGGGGCCACCAGACTTAAGGCCACTCCGGCCACAATGGAGCCCAGGTTAAAAAAACTGGAGGCCAGGGCCGGCACGAAGAATTTTCCCTTGGTGTTGAGAATCCCCATGGCCACCGCCGCCAGGGAGATGAGGGGTAAAAAGGGAAACATGATCTGGGTCATCACCGCGGTGAGGTGCGACTTCCCGGGAATCAGGGCAAAATCCGGGGCCATCAGGTCCACCAGCCAATAAGAGGCCAGGATGCCCACCACTGTTATCCCCCCCACCACCAGGCAGAGGCAGGTGATGACATTATTGGCCAACCGCCAGGTGCGCTCCGGCCTCTGATTTTGCTGGTAGTCGGTGAAGACGGTGACAAAGGCGGCGCTCAAGGCCCCTTCGGCAAACAAGTCTCTAAGCAGGTTGGGAATGCGAAAGGCCACCACAAAGGCGTCATAGGCATAGCCGGCGCCGAAAAAGCCGGCAAAGACCTGTTCCCGGACCAATCCTAAAAGGCGGCTGACCAGGACGGCAATACTGACGGTGCCGGCAGCCCGGGCAATTTTATCGGTATGCTGGTGGGAAGATCGGCTCAAGCCCCAGACCTGGATGAGGAATAAAGGAGAAAGGTGAACCGCCCTGCCGGCAGGCGGTGTGTTTTTGGCCTTCCGGGTGCCGGTGTCACGCCCGACCGGTACCGGCAATAAAAAGAGAACCGGCCTTGAGCCCTCGGTTCTCCAGGAATATCTTAACGGGGATTAATAGGGGAGTCGCAGGCTTTCCCCGGGTTTGGGCTCCATCTGCCGGGCGGAAACCGTTTCTCCGGGCCCGGAGGCAGGCTTTTTAGTCTTTGCCCGGCTGGGGGCTTTCCCTTTTTTCACGGCCCGGGAGCCGCCTTGGTTTTTCTTGTCCTTGGACCCGGCCAATCTGGCCATTTTCGGTTTCCGGAGCGGCCCCTGGCCGGCAGCCTTTTGGGCCGGCAGAATCTTGACAGCCGGGGTCTCGGGATGCAGCAAGGCATAGGCGGGCTGATCCAGGGTCAGGGCATCTTTTAAGGGAGGGGTCGCCAGGCGTTGGTCGGTCTTGGGGGCCAGCCGGTCCCCCTCTGCCGGCAGAACCAGGAAGCCGGCCATCTTCAGGTTGTCGGTCTTGGAGAGAGACGGCAGCCAGATAAACAGCCCACCCAGGACTCCCAACCCGACACCCGCGGCAATCATTTTCAGCCAGCTAGTCTTGGCCCGCCGTCCCCGCCGGCGAGGCCTTCCTCCTTGGGGCCGATAGAAGACTTTATAGAGGGCAAAAAGCCCATAGGCTCCCAGGATGAAGATGATGGTCGGCAGCAAGTAAACGTCCTCTGGCTAAGGTTTATCCACGATACCAGGATTAGATTTCCAAGTCAACCTTTACCCGGTCATGGTCTCATGGGAAAAAAAGAAAAAAATGTCTCTGTCATAATATTGACAGATAATTTGTTTCATGTCATATTAAGTGCGCCTATGGAACATCATGCCAGCATATTGGTTATCGAAGACGAGCGGGCCCAACGCGACGCCCTCCAAGAGATCCTGTCCGGGGCCGGATATGAAGTGGAGACGGTTCCTGATGGGGAGACCGGCCTGCAACGCCTGGAAGAGCAACCCTTTGATCTGGCGTTGACCGATCTGGCCCTCCCCGGCCTGGGGGGGCTGGACGTCCTGAAATTTCTGGTGCGCCACCGCCCTGACTGTGTCTGTATCATTCTCACCGGTTATGCCACTGTCAAAACTTCCGTTACCGCCATGCGGCTGGGAGCCTATGACTATCTCTCCAAGCCGGTGGATCCCCAGGAGATTCTCCTGGTGGTGGGCCGGGCCCTGGAGCACAAACGCCTGAAACAGGAGAACCTGCAGCTCAAAAAGGAACTCCACAAGCGTTTTGGCTTTGCTAATATTATCGGCACTAGCGAGGCAATTACTGAAATCTTTGAGCTGATCCGCAAGGTGGCGGATACCGATTCCACCGTGCTCATCCTGGGGGATTCGGGTACCGGCAAAGAGCTCATCGCCCGGGCCATGCATTATAACAGCCACCGTCGCCAGGGGCCGCTGATCCCGGTGAACTGTGCCGCCATTCCCGAAGAATTATTGGAAAGCGAACTCTTCGGCCATGAACGGGGCGCCTTCACCCACGCGGTGCGCACCCGCATCGGCCGGTTTGAGCAAGCCAGCGGCGGCACCATCTTCCTGGATGAAATCGCCGACATGAGCCCCGGACTCCAGGTAAAAATCCTCCGGGTCTTGCAGGACCGCTCCTTTGAACGCATCGGCGGGCTAAAGACCATCCGGGTGGATATCCGGATCATTGCCGCCACCAACCAGAACCTGGAGGAAATGGTGCGCCAGAGCCGGTTCCGGGAAGACCTGTACTACCGCTTAAATGTCATCCCCATCCGGGTGCCGCCTCTGAGGGAGCGGGCGTCGGATATCTCCTTGCTGGCCACCTCTTTCCTCAAGGAGTTCAGCCGCAAGAAGAAGAAACCTCTGAAGCGGCTCAGCCCCGAAGTTCTGGATCTCCTCCTCCGCTATCCCTGGCCCGGCAATGTGCGGGAGTTGGAGAACCTGATGGAGCGCCTGGTAATCTTGACTGAAGGGGAGACGGTGGGCGTGGATGACCTGCCCGAACGATTCCACCTCCGCCAGTCAGCATCACCGGCCGCCTCCCAGGAATTGCCGGAGCAGGGTATCCGCCTGACCACCGCGGTGCAGGAGTTTGAAAGAAGCCTGATCTTAAAGGCCCTGGAGAAGAGTAATTGGGTGAAAAGCCGGGCCGCCCAACTGCTCCATCTCAATCGCACCACCCTGCTGGAAAAGATGAAAAAACAAAATATCCTGCCGCCGGTCAGCCTGGCCCCCCTGCCGAAAAAATTTCTCTAGTACTTAATTGCCTAAAATTTCCCCTTGATCTTCCCCCCTCACCCTAACCCTCTCCCCCAAGGGGGAGAGGGGAAAGACGGAATATTCGCGGCAATTGATACCAATTCGCCAGCAAACGTAAATTTTTCTTTCGTAGGGGCGAATCTTGTATTCGCCCTGAATTGGCGGGCGAACACAAGGTTCGCCCCTACAGTTTAATACCTTTTGAAGGCGAATTGGTATGAGACAACGCCAATTATGGCCGCAAGGGACTAGTGTCAAAAGAATGACAATTATCCCTGCTTTTTGACGTCACTGAGCCGGTCACCCCTACCCTTCCCTCCCTGGTTGCTTGCTCCGGCCCGGTCTTCTCCAGCCTGGGGGCGGAGCTTTATCCTGGTATGAGTCTTGCTTAACCTCTGGTCTAAGGAGGAAAGCCATGTCCAAAAGAAAATCAGCGGCAGGCCGGTCAAAGCTTGCCTGGCTGGGGCTGGGCGCCGCCTGGGTCATTTTAGTTGCCTTGATGTTGATGCCGTCTTCTTCAGTTTCCCAAACCAATCCCTATAGCAGTCCCTATATCATTCTCAACGGAGAATTTGTGGATGCCCTCAATAAATTGAAGGGCTCCTCGGTTACTTACGGGGACCAGCAGGAACCTTTGCTGAAGGAGATCGCCTTGACCAATCAATACCTGGTGAAGACCAACCTCACCATGGTCAAACAGAATGAAAGGATCATCCAGCTCCTGGAGGAAATTAATCGCAAAGGCCAACCCCAGGGGCGTTGATATGATCAGAACACGGCAATACGGTTTTTTAGCCCTGGCCCTTCTGTGGCTGGCAATGCCGGCGGGCAATGAGGCCTTAGCCCATCGGCGTTCCCAGCCGGCGCCATCGGCCCAGGAAGTAAGTAAAGGGGAAGGCAAGGGCCTTACTCCGCTAGCGTCCCAGAAGGGTACTGCCGCTCTCCCCGATGTCCTCAGTCCCGAATTTTTCTTATCCCGGGCCAAAGAGCAGGAAAAAACCGGGGATTGTGGTGGCTGCCTCCAAACCTTAGCCACCTTCATTAATCTGTATCCCCATCATCCGGAGCGACCCGCCACTCTTTTAAGATTGGCCCGCCTGGCCCAAAAAGACGGGCAGGTAGCCAAGGCCAAGGAAGTCTATGCCTTGACCGCCGCCCTTCATCCCCACGCCCCGGCGGCCTCTCGCTCCCGCCTGGAAAGGGCCGCTTTGGAATTCTATGAGAAGCTGGGGGAGAGGGAACCCTTAGCGGCCTTCAAGGATTTTTTAGAAAAAATCGCCACCATGTCCCCAGCCCCCGGGCCGGACTCTATCCGGGAACCGTTACAGGCCGGCTGGCTGGCCGTGGAACGCCAGGTGCGGGCCCAAGGCCCCTGTCCTTTGGGGCTGGTGGAAGAAGTTATGGCCTTATGGGATTTGCAACCGCCCGGGGCCGGGCCCCCGGAAGCAGCCCTTTTCTTAGCTGAACTTTGTCGAGAAAAAGGCCTCTTAAAACAAGCCGAGGCCTTTCTTCAGGAAATTAAGGGAAAAGGCTCCGACCAACTACGGAGCCAGGCAGAGCTTGCCTTAATGGAACTGGCCGGTACCCTCCCCGGAACGCTTCAGACCTCCGGGCCGGCCCCGGCCTCACCTGGAGGAGCGGATCAACGGGATCCGGCCCGGGGTGTGGCGCTGACAGCATCTTTTTCGGAAGGACTACCGGGGTCCAGTCCGGGGAAATCCTGGACGGCAGAAGGCGGGTTGAGCCAGCTTAACCTGACGGCCCGGCAGCCCTTAGGCGCCCCTCTGGACCCGGCCCAGGTCCAATTATTAGAGGATTTACTCCGGCGACCCTTACCCGGAACCATGAAAGAAAGACTCCTTCGGCAACTGGCCCAAATGCATTGGTCCCAAGCCGATTTTTCCCAGGCCGCAAAAATTTATCACGCCCTGCTGGCTAAAGCCCCTGCCGGTGACAGCGCGGCTTTTTATCAAGATCGCTTGGGACTCACCTATCTGAAAAGCCAACGCCTGGAGTCAGCCCAGGAAGTTTACCAGGGGATGGAAAGAGGCGGGGACCAGTTTTGGCAATTAGTGGCCCGCACCCGACTGATGGATTTGGAACTGGCCCGTCTTAAGGCTGCGCCCTCCCCCTAATTTCTAAAGAGGATGTTTCCATGAGCAACCAGAAAGCCTTTCTCGTGATTGATACCCATCCCCATTGGGAGGAAATCAGGTTCAGATTGGCAAAGTCACTTTCTGTGGAGTTGGCCAAGGTCACCAGCGGCGACCAGGCCAAGGAACTGCTGAAGCAGAACTTCTTTCTTTTCGTGATCCTGGCCGAAACCGTCCCCGGACTGGATCTCCCGGTCTTACTGGCCGAGATCAAGCAGGAATATCCCTTCTTGCCGGTGTTCATCACCTCCCAGCGGCCTACGGTGGAGGGCGCGGTGGCCGCCATGCGGGGGGGAGCCCAGGATTATTTAGCCGCGCCTTTGACCTGGGACCGCTTAAAGGAGATCGCCGGCCCTTACCTGGGCAATGGCCGGGAGCCCTGCCTGTCTCTCGGGGAAGGGGGCGCCGAAGGCAGCCACCGGCCCATCATCACGCAAGACCCGGCCATGCTGCAAATCCTCCGGATGGCCCAGGCGGTGGCTCCCACCCGGGCCACGGTATTAATCCAGGGAGAGTCGGGGACCGGCAAAGAGATCCTGGCCCGTTACATTCATGAGAAAAGCGATCGGGGTTCGGGACCTTTCATCGCCATTAACTGCGCCGCCTTACCCGAGGGTCTGCTGGAGAGCGAGCTCTTCGGCCATGAGAAAGGGGCCTTCACCGGCGCCATCATGCGCAAGTTGGGGAAATTTGAACTGGCCCAAAACGGCTCCCTGATCCTGGATGAAATCAGTGAAATGCACCCCCATCTCCAGGCCAAACTCCTTCGGGTCCTGCAAGAAAATGAAATCGATCGCGTCGGCGGACGCCACCCGGTTCCCATCAATGTCCGGGTGATGGCCACCACCAACCAGAATATCTCCGAACTCATCGACAAGGGCGACTTTCGGGAGGACCTCTTCTATCGCCTCCAGGTGATCTCCCTGCACCTGCCTCCTTTAAGGGACCGGCGGGGGGATATTCCCCTGTTGGCCGAGTTTTTCCTGCAACGTTATTCCCAACTCTTTGGGAAAAAAAGCCTGCGGTTTACCACCGCGGCTTTAGGCGCGCTGGAGAAAGCCTCCTGGCCGGGCAACGTGCGGCAATTGGAAAATGCCATTGCCCGGGGGGTGCTCCTGGCCGAAGGAAGCCATATTCATCCCCAGGAGCTTCAGGGGAATCTGCCCCGCCAGGCGGCCACCACCCAGGGAACGGTCCTGTTGCCCCAGGGCAAGCCGGTGACCTTAAAGGAGATGGAACAGCACCTCATCTCCCAGGCCCTGAATGAGACCGCCGGCAACCGCACCCATGCCGCCAAAATGCTGGGTATCAGTGTCAGAACTTTGCGTAATAAATTGCATGAATATCGGCACCTAGCCTTTACCAACTCCAGCCAAAGTTCCCAGGTGGCCTGATTATTGCTTCACCCAGGTGGAGCAGGGCCGGACTTTTCTAAGAAAGGACCAAGGTTGACACGGCGATATCCGCCTCAGGCCTGAAGTTGCATCAAGCGACCACCCCCCGCCGCTTTACTGCCGCCGGCCGGGGACTGACAGGAGGACGAAAAATGCCGGGCAAATTAGACCTGGGAACCTACCCGGTTGGCAAGGTTTTCCCAGTTCACCGGGAGGAGGGCTAGGAATGGATTGGGGAGTTTTCAATGATGACACCATAAAACTTCTGGAAAGAACCCTTTCCTGGCAGAGCCGGCGCCAGGAAATTATTGCCAGCAATATGGCCAACCTGGAAACGCCGCAATACACTCGCAAGGCTCTTGATTTCCAGGATGTCTTGCAGTCCTACCTGCAAGGCCGGCCGGGAATTACCCTGGCCTCCACCAATCCACGCCATCTCCCGGGTGGGAACCAGGACCTGGCCGGAGCCACCAAAGATACGGGAGGCCCGGTGGATTTAGATGAAGAAATGGTGCAGATGGCTCAGAATCAGATCGGTTATCAAACCTCGGTGCAGATGATCAATAAGAAACTGGATCAGTTGCGCACCGCCATGGATGGAGGCAAGTGATGAACGTCTTTAAAGTTATGGATATCACGGCCTCCGGGTTAACCGCCCAGAGGCAGCGTCTCAACGTCATCGCCGAGAACCTGGCCAACGCCAATACCACCCGCACCCCCGAAGGGGGGCCCTATGTCCGGAAGAGCGTCGTCCTGGAATCCCGCCCGGCGGATGATTTTGCCAGCATCCTGGACACCTCCCAGAAAGTGGCGGTGGCCGATGTCACCCAGGACCGGGATGGGGTAAGAATGGACTACGATCCGGGGCATCCCGATGCGGACGCCAACGGCATGGTCAAGCTTCCCAATATCAATCCGGTGACGGAGATGGTCAGCCTGACTATGGCCAGCCGGACTTTCGACGCCAATGTGGCGGTCTTTCGGACCGCCAAGGCCATGGCCATGAAGGCCCTGGAAATCGGCCGCTAAAGCCGTGGGGTTAATCCCCGGCCGGTCCGGGGGTAAACGGGCGGACGATTTGTACGCCTGAGCCGGATCGCTACTGGGACCAGCCCGTAACCAGAAATGGAAAAACCACCTGCCTGATTTACAGAATTTTTTATGAGACGCGAAAACTGAAAGCTGACTGCTGAAAGCCATTTTCATATTAAGAGAGAGGCCTTATGAAAGTTTTACTGCCCCCCGGAGGTGCTAACTTCCCCCAAACCGGTGTGGAGCCCAAGACTCTGGGTTCCAAACCTGAAGCCGGCAATCTTTTTCAAAATATGCTGAACGAAGTAAATGTCCAGCAAAACCAGGGGGACGACAAAAGTCGCCAAAGCCTCCTGGGCCAGGGGGAGCTCCATGACGCCACCCTGGCCCTGGAAAAGGCCAGCTTGAGCTTGCGGCTCCTGGTACAGGTGCGGAATAAGATGATTCAGGCCTACGAAGAACTGAGTCGCATGCCTCTCTAAGGGGGCTGCCGGCTAGCGAGGGGACTTATGGATTTTCTCAGAAATATGATGGAGAATCTCAGGGGCCGCTATCAGGCTTTGCCTACCGTCCAGCGGCTGCTGCTCTTGACCGTCATCGGCGCCGGCCTGTTTGCCGTGATATTGCTGGGGGTTCTCGGCCGGTCGGCGGATTACGGGGTCCTCTTCACCAATCTGCCCCAAGACGATGCCGGGGCCATCGTCGCCAAGCTGAAAAACAAGAAAGTAGCTTACCGCCTGGAGGCCGACGGGACTACCATCATGGTCCCCCGCGCCGAAGTTTATGAGATGCGCCTGCTCATGGCCAGCGAAGGCATACCCCGGGGCGGCGGCGTCGGCTTTGAGCTCTTCGACCGCCAGAATCTGGGGGCCACGGAGTTCGTGCAGCGCCTCAATTATCAAAGGGCCCTGCAAGGGGAACTGGCCCGCACCATCAGCGGCATTCCGGAAATTTCCGAGGCCAGGGTACATATAGTCACTCCCAAGGAAACCCTCTTTTTAGAAGACCAGAAACAGGCCACCGCCTCGGTGGCGGTGAAAATGCGCTCCGGCCGCACCTTAAGCCGGACTCAGGTAGACGGCATCGTCCATTTGGTAGCCAGCGCCGTTCCCGGTCTCCATGCCAATCAAATAACGGTGTTGGATCTGAACGGCAAAATTTTGAGCAAACCCGTGGACGCCAATACCCCGGAAGGGTTGTCCAACGGGCAAATGACCTTGCAACGCCAGGTGGAGGAGAGCCTGGAGCGTAAAGTGCAGTCCATGTTAGATCAGATAGTGGGGGCAAAGAAATCCTTCGTCCGGGTAGCCGCGGATTTAGACTTTCAAAAGATCGATGTGCGGGAAGAAACCTTTACCCCCAACAAGGAACTGGTTCGCAGCGAACAGAAATCCACGGAGCGCAGTACCCGGGGCGGGGAAGGCAGCGGCAACCCGGAAAGCCGCTTCGAGTTAAGTAAGGGCACGATTGCCGCGCCGGCGCCGGGCAAGGGGCCGCCGCCCTTGACCCCGCCCACCACCCCCAAGGCTGCCGGGGGAGGCCAAGAAACCGAACGGCAAACGGAACTGCGCAATTATGAAATCAATCGGGTGCTGCGCCAGGTGGTGGACCAGCCCGGCAAGATCAAACGCATCTCCCTGGCCGTGGTGGTGGACGGGACTTATAAGGGGAAAGGCAACGTCTACGCCGCCCGCTCTCCGGAGGAGTTGAAACAACTGTCCAATCTGGCTAAAAAAGCAGTGGGCTTTAGTGTCGACCGGGGCGATCAACTGGAAATTTCCAGCGCCCCCCTGGCGTCCCAACTGCCTGAGGGAGCAGTGGCGGTAGGCCCCGCGGGAGGCTGGCAGGAGAGCCTGTCTGACTCCTTGAAGATCGGCTTGCTGGTCTTGCTGGTTCTGGGGGTCTTGATGATCCTCCTGAAAAAACGGCGGGCGGCTCCCCAGCCCGCTCTCCTGGAAGGGCCTCCGGCCCGGGCTCTGCCCTCCGCCCATATGCCGCAACATGCCGCCTTGCCCACCGAGGCCTTAGCGCCGGTCCAACTCCAGGCCCCCAAGCCTCAAGTGACCTTACCCGATGCCATCGACGGTCAAGACAAGGTGGCCCAATTAATTACCACTTATCCGGACCGGGCGGTGGAGGTCTTGCGCCTCTGGTTACATAGCCAGGAAAGGTAAACCGGCTAAAAGGGACAGCTATCTATGGCCATCAAGGTAGAAAAACTGACCGGCGCTGACAAGGCGGCGATGCTCATCCTCAGCCTGGGAGAAAACTATGCCGGGGAAATCCTGAAGCGTCTGGAAGACCGGGAAGTCCAGCTTCTGGGCCAGAAGATTTCCAAGCTGGAGGTGGTGCAAACCAAGCAAATGGCCAACATTCTCGAAGAATTCAGCAAAATGATGGAAGCTCCGGAGGCTATTGTGGTCCGGGGCACCCAGTTCTTCAAGAATACCATCTCCCGGGCCATGGATGTCAAACGCACGGAAGATCTGATGGAAAAGCTGAATCTGGAGCAGAGTCCGGAATTTTTCCAGAAGATCAAGAAATTGGATTCCCGGACGGTGGCCTCTTTCCTGCGCAATGAACATCCCCAGACCGTGGCCCTGGTGCTGGCCCACCTGGATCGGGGTCAAGCCGGAGCCGTGTTGGCCCAATTTCCGGAAAATCTGCAAATGGAGGTAGTCCGGCGCATCGCCGGCTTGGATCAGGTTTCCCCTCTGATTATCGAGGAAATCGATTTGGCCTTGAAGGAAGAAATCTCCCTGGTGGAGGAAGTGGGGGGCCGGGCCGTGGGCGGCTGCCAGTCAGTGGCGGAAATCTTGAACCAGATGGAACGGACCTCGGAGACGGCTATTCTGAAGCGCCTGGAGGAAGAAGATCAAGAAGACCTGGCTGAAGAGATTCGCCGTTTTCTGTTTACCTTCGAGGACCTCTTGGGAGTGGAAGACCGGGGTATGATGGCCATCCTGAAAGAGGTGAACACCCAGGATCTGGCCATGGCCCTCAAAGCGGCCTCGGAAGAGTTGAAGGGCAAATTTTACAAAAATATGTCCACCCGGGCGGCGGAGATGCTCCAGGAAGAGCTGGAAATCATGGGGCCGGCCCGTCTCCGGGATGTGGAAGCGGCCCAGCAAAAGGTTATCCAGATTGCCAAGCGTTTAGAGGGCGAGGGGCAATTGGTCCTGACAGGTAAAGGCAGTGAAGAAATCTTCGTCTAAGCCGGACCCCGGCCAGGTGCAAGAGTTTCAGTTGCCGGGATTTAACTCCTCCCCGGTTAAACGGGAAGTAACCACTTTTGTCTTCGAGGCCTTGAAATTAAGTAATCCCGAGGACCACTTTCTGGAGAACCAGTTGTCGGAACAGGCCCACCAGATAATCACCGGAGCGGAAGAGCGGGCCCAACATATTGAACACCAGGCCTATGAGCAAGGCTTCCTCCAGGGCCAGAAGGACGGCCAGGAGTTAGGGAAAAGGGGTTTGGAAGAAGTGGCCCAGCGCCTCGCCCAACTGGTGGTCGCGGCCGAAGAAGAAAAGGAAAAATTGTACCGGCGCCGGGAGGCGGAGCTGCTGGAGCTGGTCCTGATCGTCAGCAAGAATTTGGTGGACCGGGAGCTGAGTCTCAACCCTGAAGCCATCCGGGGTATTATTGAAAAGGGTTTTCGCCATGTGGCCGCCCGTGAAAATCTGAAATTGCTGATACATCCCCAGGATTACGAAACCCTGCGGCAAACGCCCCTGGAATCCTGGCCCTCCGGCGTGGAAATGGTGCCGGACGGCACCATCACCCCGGGAGGGGTGCGTTTTGAAACTCCCAGCGGCGATGTCGACGGCACCCTGGAGAACCGCTGGCAGACGCTGGCTCAGGTAATTCAGAAGACCTTAGAGACGGTGGATGGAAGATTGCCCGAGGATTGATTGGCAGCACCTCCAAGAGGTGCTGGCCCAAGCGGACACCTTTACCTTAACCGGCCAGGTGCAGGAAATGGTGGGCTTGACTATCCGCAGTCGCGGCCCCCATAGCGCCGTGGGCGGTGTCTGCCGCATCGACCTGCCTTCCCCGCATGCTCCCATCATGGCGGAAGTGGTGGGATTCCGCCAGGGGCAGGTGCTCCTCATGCCCTATGGGGAGGTCCGGGGAATCAGGCCCCAGGCCCGGGTAGTCCTCACCGGCCGTCAGGCCCGGGTGCCGGTGGGGGAACATTTACTAGGCCGGGTAATCGACGGCCTGGGTAAACCCCTGGACGGCCGGGGGCCTCTTCTGTCCCAGGTCTCTTATCCCCTTTATGCCCCGGCCTTGAACCCCTGCACCCGGAAAACCATCAGCGAGCCGGTGGATGTGGGCATCAGGGCCATCAACGGCTTGCTCACCCTGGGCAAGGGACAACGCGTCGGCATCTTTGCCGGCTCGGGGGTGGGCAAAAGCACCTTGATGGGCATGGTGGCCCGGCATACCCGGGCCGACATCAGCGTCATCGGCCTCATCGGGGAGAGGGGCCGGGAGGTCAAGGATTTTCTGGAAAATGATCTGGGGCCGGAAGGGCTGGCCCGGTCCTGCGTGGTGGCCGCCACTTCCAATACCCCGCCTTTGGTGCGCCTCCGGGGGGCCTATCTGGCCACCACCATTGCCGAATATTTCCGGGACCAGGGGAAAGATGTTTTGCTGATGCTGGATTCCATTACCCGGTTCGCCATGGCCTCCCGGGAAATCGGCCTGGCCATCGGGGAACCTCCCACGGCCCGGGGCTATACTCCCTCGGTATTTTCTCAATTACCCCATCTCCTGGAACGGGCCGGCACCTGTGCCGGTGAAGGCAGTATTACCGGCATTTACACCGTCTTAGTGGAAGGGGATGATATGCTGGAGCCCATCGCCGATGCCGTCCGGGCCATCTTAGACGGACATATTGTCCTGTCCCGGGACCTGGCCGATCGGGGCCACTATCCTTCCATCGATCTCTTGGGCAGCATCAGCCGGCTGATGCCCCAGATAACCGACCCGGAGCACCAATCGGATCGGGAAAAACTGATCCGGGTCTTGGCCGCCTATCGCCGGGCCGAAGACCTGATTAACATCAATGCCTATGTCCGGGGCGCCAACCAGGACATCGATTATGCCCTGGATAAGATAGAGCCGGTGAACCAATACCTGCGCCAGCGCATCGAGGAGGCGGTACCCCTGTCCCAGTCCGTGCAACAACTGCGGAGTATTTTCGCCACATGAGTCCGGCTCCCCGCTTCCGCTTCTCCCTGGAGACGGTCCTCAAGGTGCGGGGGATCAGGGAGGAACAGGCCCGCCATGAACTGGCCCTGACCATACAACGCCTGGAACGGAGCCGTCAGGCCCTAACCGACACCGAGCAGCGGGTAGCTCGATCATTCGATGATCTGAAGTCCCCCCGGATCAAGGAATGGCACCCGGAAGATTTCCAGATGTTCAAGGAGTACCTGGATCACCTGAAGTTAGCCGTCATCGGCTGGCAGGAGCGGATTTCTGAGGAAGAGACGGAAGTTGAGCAGAAAAAACTGAACCTGCAACGCCTGCATCAGGAGCGCCGGTTACTGGAGCAGTTGCGGGCCAAGAAATACGCCCAATTCAAACGGGAGATTATGAAGGTCTGGGAGAAAGAGACCGAGGCCATCGCCTTGGGACGCTGGCCTGGGCAATAGGAGGTAGATATGCCGCTTACCGAATCCACATCCTGGCCTGGATGGAAATTTTTCAGTAGCCTCTTGATCTTAGGTCTGTTGACCAAGGTGGCCATTTCCGGTCTTTTCTTTTCTCCCCCGGCTAATTTGCCCGGAGCCGGGCCCAGGGTCAGCGAAGCCGCCACTCAAGAGCCGGGCGCGGCCCCCCGGTTGGTGGCCCTCCTGGAAAAAGAACGGCATGCCGTGCAAACCCGGGAAGCGGCCCTAAGTGCCAAAGATGAACAACTGCGCCTCTTAAAGAGGGAAGTGGAAGAACGCCTCCATGAACTTAAGGCCATGCAGAGTCAAGTGCTGGAGTTTTTAGAGGATGAGAAACGGATGCAAGGCGAGCATAATCGCCATCTGGTGACCACCCTGGAAGCCATGCCTCCGGAGCGGGCCGGCAAACTCCTGGAAAAGATGGATGAAGAAGTGGCCGTGCAACTCTTAAGAAGAATCAAAGGCAAGGAAGCGGGGGCCATCCTGGGCCTGCTGCCCCCGGACAAGGCCGCCAAACTGAGTAATAAATTGATAAGATAAACCTGTTGGGAGGGGAGTTTGAGGGGAGGGGCACTGGCCTTATGACCCGTGCCCCTCAAACAAATAACCCTGGCATTCCTCTAATACCAATTCGCCATCAAACGTAAATTTTTTCCGTAGGAGCGAATCTTGTATTCGCCCTAAAGCAGTGGGCGAACACAAGATTCGCCCCAGCACTGTCCGGTTAGGTTTTTGCAAAGGCGTAATCCCTCAGCCGCGGAGATTGTGGGTGGTGATTATGCAGAATCCGGGCTTCG
>Ga0154640_1137_pt1 | contig 15061 bp, 16 predicted proteins | sample Rifle2008BG13ft_FD_116069 | JGI IMG/M metagenome (GOLD analysis project Ga0154640, IMG submission 116069) | Deltaproteobacteria bacterium RBG_13_58_19 | reverse complement strand
GTGCGGCGATATTCGTACAGGCGCTGGTCCGGAGATACCAGGCCATAGACGGAGGAAATATTGACAATGGAACCCCGGCCCGCCGCGGCCATCTCCCCCCCCACCACCTGACAGCAGAGGAAGACCCCGGTGGCGTTCACCTCCAAAACCTTCTCCCAAGAGTCCCGGGGATAGGTTTCAAAGGGGCCGTTCTCCTCCGCCGGGGCATCGGGGGGGGAATCCAGGGCGGCATTATTGATCAGGGCATGGGGCACCCCCCATTTCTCCTTGACCCGCGCCAGGCCCTCCTCCAGGGAATTCCGTTCCGTGACTTCCACCGGCAAAAAGAGGAAATTGTCCCCGGCACTGCTCCGGCCATACCTCTCTTCTACTTTGGCCCGGCTCACCTGCTTATCAAAGACGGCCACCCGGGCGCCCCGGGCGGCCAGGGCCAGACTGAACTGGCGCCCCAGTTGGCCCAGGCCCCCGGTGACCACGACTATTTTATCCTGAACGCTGAAGATATCCGGCCCCATGTGCCTAACTAGTCCTTCCTTTGTGGTCCCCTCAACCCGACGCGGCCCTAAGATCGGCAAAAGCGATATTTTCGTCTTCCTGAAGAGGGCGCACCAGGACCTGGCCCATCACCCGGTCAAACTCATAGGGGGGCAAGCCGTCATTAGGAGATTTGATGGCCACGTCCTGTAAGGTGAGCACATGGCCCGCGGGCAGGTCCCGGGCGGCTACCAGTTTCTTACCCATCTTGAATAAGGGCTTGGCTTCGCAGGGTAGGGGTCGCTTGAGGCTGTCCCCTAAGGCCGCCCGGGCCCGGCGCAAGTCCCGCACCAGTTTGCGCAAGCCCGCCGGCTCCAGGGAAAAGGCGTGATCCGTGCCCTTCATGGCCCGGTTCAGGGTAAAGTGTTTCTCTACTACCCGGGCTCCCAGGACATAAGCGGCCACAGCCATGGCAATGCCGTTCTGATGGTCGGAAAGACCGATGATCAGGTCAGGAAAAAGCCGGCGATAAGTGGAGATAACCCTAAGGTTCATGTCGCCGGGGTCCACGGGATAGCTGGCCGTGCATTGCAGCAGGCAGAGTTGGGGATTGATGGGCATGACCGCGTCATAGGCCCGCTGGACATCCTCCATGGCGCCCCCCCCGGTGCTGACGATCAAGGGCTTCCCCACCTGGGCCGCATATTTTAACAGGGGGATGTTGGTGAGGTCCCCGGAGGCGATTTTGTAAGCGGGCATCTCCAACTTGGCCAGAAAGTCCACGCTGGGGAAGTCGAAGGCCGTGGCCAGCAGGGTGATACCCAGTTCCCGGGCATAGTGCTGCAACTCCCGATACTGGGACTCACCGAACTCCAGGGCCTCCCGGTGCTCCCCATAGGTGGCCCCGAAGCTGTTTTCATGGTCGTAGGGCTGAGTGTACATCGCCCGGGTGTAGAGGGAACGATTATCCCGCTTCTGGAGCTTCACCGCCTCGGCGCCGGCCTCCTGGGCCGCCCGGAAGAGCTGCCTGGCAGTCTCCAAATCTCCTTGGTGATTATGGCCCACCTCGGCGATGACATAACAGTCTCCCTCCGGGTTGATCAACCTGCCGTCAATAACCAATTCCGGCATCTTTCCGGAACCTCCTCTATGGCCGTTGTTTCACGCCACCCTATCCTTCCCAAGAAGGGGATGGGTCGTCTCTTTGGAACTTGCTGTAAACCTTGACCTCTCCTGCCTGAAAAAAACCGGCTATTTAGGCATCAAGAGCATCTCTCCCAATCGCCGGGCCTCAATGGCTTCCCCGGGTGAGCCCAAGGACCACTGAAAATCCACCAAAAACTGGCACCGATACCGACTGAGCTTGGGATCTACCCCCATTCCTGGGCGACCCGCGAGGAAAAGATCCTCATTTTCTCTTACCATAACCAAAGCTGCTACCTTATCCGCCAGATGGCCATTCACCGTTGCCGCATACCTTATGTCAAAGATTCCCGGGGCCAAAGGCAGGGCGGGTATGCGGCAGATTAAACTACCTTCCAGGGGCAGCCGGGCCAATTCCGCATCGGTAAATTCATATGGACAAGAGAACAATCTGGGCACTTTGGCATGTCCAAACACCAAATCCACCATAAGCCTGGCGGAACGAATCTCTGATTGGCAGCCATAATGGATGACGATATTAAAGGGAGCGCCCACTCTGGCAAAATCCACCACTTGCCCTTCATCATCCACCAAATGATAGCCTTTAAAGGAAAATATCTTTCCCGCCGGCTCCCCTGCTTTCCGATCCTCGGGTCCGGCGGTCATTATAGAATCAATATATTGATCAATTATTTCTTTGACCTGACCCTCAGCCAAGATTTCCCCCTGGTCAATCCAGGCGACCCGATCGCACAGGGTGGAGATGGCATCCATATTGTGGCTGACAAAGAGCACCGTGCGCCCTTCCTGGGTGATCTCCCCTATCTTGCCCAGACACTTTTTCTGGAACCCCGCGTCTCCCACGGCCAGGACTTCGTCCACCAGGAGGATCTCCGGCTCCAGATGGGCGGCCACGGCAAAGGCCAGGCGCACATACATGCCGCTGGAATAGCGCTTCACCGGGGTGTCGATGAATTTTTCCAGCCCGGAGAAGTCCACGATCTCGTCAAACTTGCGCCGGATTTCCCCCACGGTCATGCCCAGGATGGCCCCGTTCAAGAAAATGTTTTCCCGGCCGGTGAGTTCCGGGTGAAAGCCGGTGCCGATCTCCAGCAGGCTGGCCACCCGGCCTCTAATCTTCACCTCCCCCGTAGTGGGGGCGGTGATGCGGGAAATGATCTTCAAGAGGGTGGTCTTGCCCGCCCCGTTCCTGCCGATGATCCCCAGCACCTTGCCCCCTTCCGCCTCCAGGGAGACGCCCCTCAAAGCCCAGACCCGATCACCCCGGACGTTAAGTTGACCGGACCAGGCCAAGACCGGAGAGTTGGGATCTTCCTGGCCCCTGAGGCGGGCCCACCAGCTTTGCAGATCCCGGAAGAGATAACCGTGGCCGATCACCCCCAGGCGATATTGTTTGGAGAGGTTCTCTATCCGAATGACCGTTGACATAGAGGGGCGATTACACCGTATCCATAAAGGTCTTCTCAATGCGACTGAAGAGGACCAAACCCAAAAAGAGGAGCATCAAGGTGACCGCAACGCTGAGAATTACCTCTTGCACCCCAATGGAACTAGCCCCGAGAAAGGCCAGGCGGAACCCCTCAACTATCGCGGTCATAGGATTAAACACCAGAATCCGGCGATATGGTTCGGGAATCTGGGACAGGGGGTAAACCACCGGGGTGGCGAACATCCAGAGCTGCACCCCGAAACTCACCACCAGGCTCAGGTCCCGGTACTTGGTGGTCAGAGAAGAAATCAGGATGCCGCACCCCAAACCCAAGAGGGCCATTTGCACCATCAGCAAAGGCAGAGCCGCCACCCACAGGTTGGCAGCCACCGGCGCCCCTCCCTGGTAATAATAGATAAGAAAGAAGAGAAAAAGCAGGAACTGGATGGAGAACTTCAGAACGTTGGAGATGACCACGGCCACCGGCACCACCAATCTGGGGAAATAGACCTTGCCGAAGATGGGGGCGTTTTTGACGAAGGTATCCGAGGTCTCCACCAGACAGGCGGAAAAGTATCCCCAGCAGACCGTGCCGGAAAGATAAAACAAAAAGTCCGGAATGCCGTCGGTGGGAATCTTGGCGATGCGGCCGAAGACCACGGTAAAGACAAGGGTGGTAAACAGGGGTTGCAGGAAAAACCACAAGGGACCAAGGATGGTCTGCTTGTATTGGGCCACGAAATCCCGGCGCACGAAAAGCCGGACCAGGTCCCGATAGCGCCAGACTTCCCCCACCTCCAAGTGAAACCAGGGATGGCGGGGCCGGATGACGGTCGTCCATTGTTCTCCAGCCGGGGACACTGGGTCGGCCCCGGAGCGAATGGCCGGCTCAGTCTTCATCTTCCTTAGCCCAAGGGCTTTTCCGGAACCAGTCATAAGTTTGGGCCAGTCCTTCTAAAAGGGAAGTCCGGGCCTGCCAGCCCATCTCCGTGATCCGGCTGACATCCAAGAGTTTCCGGGGAGCGCCGTCCGGATAGGCGGGATCAAAGACCAGACGCCCTTGAAAGCCCACCACCTGCGCGATCATTTGGGCCAACTCCCTTATGGCCAATTCCTTCCCTAACCCCACGTTGATGGTTTCCCCTGATTCATAATGCTCCATGAGAAACAGACAGGCATCGGCCAGGTCATCCACGAATAAAAACTCCCTTCGGGGGGTGCCGGTGCCCCACAAAATAACTTTCTCCTCCCCCCTGATCTTGGCCAGATGGCACTTGCGCATCAGGGCCGGGATGACATGCGAGTTCTTCAGATCAAAATTATCCCCCGGCCCATATAGGTTGGTGGGCATGGCGGAGATAAAGCGGGTGCCGTACTGCCGGTTGTAAGCCTGGCACATGATCAGGCCGGCGATCTTGGCCACCGCATAAGGTTCATTGGTGGGTTCCAGCTTGCCTTCCAGGAGATATTCCTCCTTCATGGGTTGGGGACAGATTTTGGGATAGATGCAAGAGCTTCCTAAAAATAAGAGCTTCTCCACACCCTGCCGATAAGACTGATTGATGACATTGGCCTCGATCTGCAAGTTGTCAAAGATAAATTCCGCCGGATAGGTGTGGTTGGCTAGGATACCTCCCACTTTGGCGGCCATCAGAAAGACATAAGCCGGGCGTTCCTCCTGAAAAAAAGCCGCAGTGGCCGCCTGATCCCGCAGATCCAATTGTTCCCGGGTGCGGAGCAGAAGATCGTCGAACCCGGCGGACTTCAGACGACGGACCATGGCGCGACCCACCAGGCCCTGATGACCGGCCACATAGATTTTTTTCCCCTGATCCATGAATAACTTCTCAAAAATCTTAACCGGTGGGAGGAGATGGAATCTGGCAATTCTGGACCATCTGGCGAATGACATCCTTACACTGACGCATTTCCATGAGGGCCTTCAGGTCCGCCTCCACCATCAGTCGCACCAGCTCCGGGAAGGTCACCTTAGGCTGCCAGCCTAATTTTTCCCTGGCCTTGCGGGCGTCGCCCAAAAGGGCCTCCACTTCGGTGGGACGGAAATAACGGGAGTCGATCTCCACATACCGGCTCCAGTCCAGGTCCATATAAGAAAAGGCCGCTTCCACAAATTCCCGGACGGAATGGGACTCCCCGGTGGCCACCACATAATCCTCGGGAGCGTCTTGTTGCAGCATGAGCCACATGGCTTCGATATAATCCGGGGCATAGCCCCAATCCCGCCGGGCCTCCAGGTTCCCCAGATAGAGTTTCTCTTGCAGCCCCAATTTGATGCGGGCCACCGCCCGGGTGATCTTCCGGGTGACAAAGGTCTCCCCCCGCCGGGGCGATTCGTGATTAAACAGGATGCCGTTCACCGCGAACATGCTGTAAGCTTCCCGGTAGTTCCGCACCATCCAGTAGGCATAGAGCTTGGCCGCGGCATAGGGACTCCGGGGCCGCATGGGGGTCTCTTCGTTCTGGGGGGGCGGCGCATTTCCAAACAATTCGCTGGAGGAAGCCTGATAAAACTTGGTTTTGATGCCGCTGCGGCGGACGGCTTCCAGGAGGCGGGTAACCCCCAGGCCGTCTACATCCCCCGTATATTCCGGCATATCAAAACTTACCCGCACATGACTCTGGGCCGCCAGATGATAGGTCTCCTCCGGCTGGATATTATAGATGATGTTGGTGAGCTGCCCGGAGTCGCTCAGATCGCCGTAATGCAAAAAGAGCCGGGCTCCGGCTTCATGGGGGTCCAGGTAGAGGTGGTCGATGCGGCCGGTATTAAAGGTGCTGGCCCGCCGGATCAGTCCGTGCACTTCATACCCTTTGGCCAGCAAAAACTCCGCCAGGTAACTGCCGTCTTGTCCGGTAATCCCGGTAATCAGAGCCTTTTTAACTTTTGTCCCGTCCATTTGATTGGTCCTGAGATATTATATAACAAAGCCGGGGGCCAGATGTAACCCTTAATGAAACCTCGGCAAAAATGGCTTGTGGGGGGAGCTTGTCGGCCCCCTAAAGCTTATCCCGATTTGCTCCCGATAATTGAAAATATGCCGGATATCTCGGCAATGTCAAGGAAGAGGTGCGCGACCCGCGCCAGAAAGAGAGATGGGGGTTGGTTTCTCCGGCCCCGGCTTACTTCCGGCCGGGGGAGCGGGAATCATACCAAGTGGAGACCTCTGCAAAACTATTAAATCCCATATGGGGTTTTCTCCGGAGGGCACGGCAAGCCGTGCCCTTACAGAAAAATAGGTATATGTATCAAATAGTTAAAAAGTGTAGGGTGGGCACCGCCCACCAAAATATTCAATCAAGCGTATCTTAAGCTGATTATTCAGAGGTTTTAAATTGATTTAAAGAGTCAGCCCCCTCACTTTTTCCAGTAAGGCGGGGATGTTGCGGGAATTAAAGCTAGGCTTGCTATTCGGCTTGCACCCTTAAGAGGTCCAGGGCCACTTTGACCTCCGCCAGGTTCATCTGCAGACGCCGGGCGATTTCTTCGGGAGGAAAGCCCTGGCGGTAGAGGCGCTCCACCTGGGCCCGGAGAGGGGCGCCGCTGTTGCCCGAGGGCGCGGCGACAGAGTGCCTCTGGGCATTAGCCTCCAACAAGGTGAGTTGTTTTTGCAGGTAAGAGGTCTTCTTGGTCAATTCCCCCAGCAGGTCTTCCAAAGCCCCTCTTTGCTCTTCCAGGTCGGCTAACCCGGCTGACAGTTTGGTCATCTCTTCCCCGGCGGACTGGTCCCCGGGGGAGGAGGCGGCCATCATCCGGCTCACCGACCTGACCTTTATCAGAAAATAGACGATGAAGACAATCAGAACCAGTTCCAGGCCCATTTGGGCCAGGACCCAATACTCCATGTTTTTGAAGAACACCTTAGCCTCCGGCTCAGACCTTGATATCAATCAGGTGCTTATCGTCGGGCTTTTCTTCTTCGTCCTCATCCGGCGGGGCAGGCGGCGGCGTCCTTGGCCTACCCAAATACTTGGGGCTATTGCCGTGCCCCTCTTTGTCCTCTACTTTTCTGGTGATCATGGTCTGGTCTTGGGGCACCAGGGGCATGATCTTTCCCTGAGGATCGATGGTATCCATGCATAACCCTCCCTTCAGCGGAGCAAGAGGACACTCCGGCTTACCTTGACGTCAGCCACCACTTTTCTCTTCAAAAAGTTGTTGATGCCGTCCAGGGTTTTGGGAAGCAGCTCGTCCAGGTGCGTCTCTGAGTTGAGGAACCCATAGATCACTGCCCTTAAGTTGGCAGCGGTCAGATCAATATTTTGGGGCTGGTCCCGGAGATTAAGCTCCAGGGTGACCAAATAGCGTTCCACCCAAACCCGGCCACCTTCCTCCCGGAGCAGATAAAAAGGCTCCAGGGTAACGGTGGCCTGCGGCTGGGACGCCGGGATTTTCGGGGTGTTGAGACTGGCCAGCGCCGGAGCCGGCGTCCCCGCGGCCGGCGCTGCCCCCGGCTCCGCGCTCAGGCCCTCAGCCCCGTAAGCCGTGAGCAACCCCAGGAAAAGCCAGGCAAGCCAAAATTTTCCGGGAGTCTTGCCGCCTTGGCTCCAAGGGTAGCCGCTAGTCATGGCCCACCTGAAAATACTCCCGCAACTTAGAGCGGAGGCGATACATGGCCTGGGTGTGCAACTGGGAGATGCGGGATTCGGTATAACCCATAATCTGCCCAATCTCCTTCATGGTCAGCTCCTCGTAATAATAAAGGGAAACCAACAGCTTTTCCTTATCGGGCAGGCCGTCGATGGCCCGAATCATAATGTCTTGGAGTTCGGAGAAATGCAGGGCCAGGAAGGGGTCCCGCACCGTCTCGTCCTGGAGGATTTCCGGCAGCTCGTTCTCCGGGAGATCAGGGTTACTGCGGATGGCCTTCCAGACCCCCTCCAGTTCCATCAAGGACACCGTCTTGGTTTCATCCAGTAGTTGGTAGAATTCTTCCAACTCCAGCCCCAGGGCGGAGGACACCTCTTCGGGTTCCGCGGGCCGGCCCAGGGTCCTCTCCAATTCGGCATAGGTATTTTCGATGAGGTGGGACTTCTTTCTCACCGAGCGGGGAATCCAGTCCAGACTCCGCAGCTCATCTAAGATGGCCCCCTTGATGCGAAACTCCGCATAGGTTTTAAAACTGATATTCTTGCTGGGGTCAAATTTATGGATGGCGTCGATCAGGCCGATGATGCCGGAACTGATTAAATCATCCAGGGCAATATGGGAAGGCAAGCGCAGGGCCAGGCGGCTGGCGATATATTTAATCAAGGGGGCATATTGGACCACCATCTGTTCTTGCCAGGCCGAATCTACCTTTTCGGGCCACTGTTCCAGGGTCGTCATGGTTACCTGGAGTTGAGCCGACGTTTGTTTTTTCATAGTCCCCGTTCCCCTAAGTGTTAAACCTGATATTGCAAGAGGCGACGCCAGAAAAACTTGATGTTGCTGCTGATGTCCAAAGGCGGCGGTGATTCCGAAAGCTTCCGGGCCAGTTCGGTGAAACTCTTGCTGACCCTGGCCTTGGGATAGAGGGATAAAACCGGTTGCTGTTTTAAAACCGCCTTGGGGATGGCCTCATCATGGGGAATGCATCCCAGGTATTCCAAAGAAACCTCCCTCCCCAAGAAGCGTTCCATCACCCGAAGCAGGGTGCGATAGACCTTCTCTCCCTCCTGCCGTTGATCCAGCCCGTTGACCAACAGTTTGAACCGTCTTTCACTGTGTTTGGTGGCCAGGATTTTGATCAGGGCATAAGCGTCGGTGATGGAGGTGGGCTCATTGTTGGCCACCACAATGCGTTCCAGGGCGGCGATGTTGAAAAACAGCACATTTCTGGAGATGCCGGCCCCGGTATCAATCAGCACCACGTCCACTTTGGCCGAGTAATTATCCAACTCGTCCAATAAAAACATCTTCTGATATTCATCCAGGTCGGCCAGCTCCGGGATGCCCGAGGAGGCCGGCAGGATCTTGATGCCGCCGGGCCCCTCCAGGAGCACCTCATCCATGGTCTTGCGCAAGGAAAGCATGTCCTGGATGGTAAAATGGGGGGTCAGGCCCAAGAGGATGTCCAGATTGGCCAATCCCAGATCGGCATCGATGAGGAGCACCTTATGTCCCAGGCGGGCCAGGGACAGCCCCAGGTTCACCACAATATTGGACTTTCCCACCCCCCCCTTGCCGGAGGTCACGGCAATCACCCGGAGCGGCGGCCCGACCTCAATCTCTGGAGTAGAAATACCAGGGGAAAAACTCGGCATCTCATCAAGCATAAGAGAGCTTTTCATAACCCTCCCGTTGTCTGGTGACCTTAGAATTTAGTTGATAGCGCTTAAGGAAAAGCTCCGTTACTTTACGGCGCGTAGCCACTTCCAGATCTTCGGGGACCCGCTGCCCCGTAGTCAGATAAGAGATGGGCACCTTGTGGTGGCAGAGCTGATTGAAGACCCCGGAGAAATCGCTGCTTTCGTCCACCTTGGTGATGATCAAGGAGGTGAGGGGGAGAACGCTGAAGCCGGAAATGGCGTCGGCCAGATGGCATTCTTTGGTGGTGGCGCTCAAGACCAGATGATGCTCCAACTCCGGCATCCCGCTGAATAATTGCCGCAGTTCCGTTTGCAGCCTTTTGGCATGGGGGCTGCGACCCGGCGTATCAATCAGGATCAGGTCCAGGTCGGCCATCTCTTTTATGGCCTCCAGCAATTCCCCCCGCCCATTGGCCGTCACCAGGGGCAAACCGGCAATGCGGCCGTAGGCCGCCAGTTGATCATGGGCGCCCAAGCGGACGTTGTCCAGGGAGATCAATCCCACCCGAAGCTTCTTGACCAGGGAGGACCGCACCGCCAATTTGGCCAGGGTGGTGGTCTTGCCCACCCCGGTGGGGCCGATTAAGGTCCAGAGGCGGGGGCCTTCTTTTTTGGTCTTCCAGGGATCCACCACTTCAAAGGTGTGCATCAGGTGGCGGAAGGCTCCCTCTTTCAAGGTCAAGGGCTGTTCCTCTCCCTGGGCCACCATTTCCTGAACATTTTCCAGCCACCTGAGGAGAATCTGCTCGTCTAATCCCGCCCTGGTCAGGACCCGGTAGAGGATGGCCAGTTCCTTGTGCTGCAACAGCCAGAAAGGCGGGCCGTTCTGCTGTAGCCAATGCCGGAGCAAGCCCTTCAAGTCATCCAAATCATCCTGGATCTGTCTTAAGGGGGACCCAGGCGAGGGCCAGCCGGGGGGCGTTCCCCCCCCCAGCAAATCCAGGGCCTCATTGCCCTCCAGGTCCACCGCGGCGGTAACTTCCACCGCGGGCTGCCAACCCCAGGGTGCCCCCTCTTCTTTAATGCGGCGGGATTGGGTGGAAAGAATCACCGCTTCCGGCCCCAGCTCCTTTCTCACCTGGGAGAGGGCCTCCTTCAAATCACGAGCCACAAAAGTCTTAAGTTTCATGGTGTAAACTCACCACCCCCAGGGATTGGATTTTGGCGTCAGTCACTAACTCATGATGGGACAAGACCCATAAAGCCGGAAGATGCCGCTCCACCAAACGCCGCAGATGGCGCCGCACCGTCGGGGAACAAACAACAATGGGTTGCACGTTCTGGGCCAGGGCCTTTTCCGAGGCCTGCTGCAGGGCCTTGATGATCTCTTCCGCGGTCTCCGGGGCCATGGCCAGATAAACGCCGTATTCCGTCTTCTGCAGGCTGTCTTTCAACAAATCCTCGATAAACGGATCCAGGGAATAAACCATGATCTTCTGATCCGCGCCCTCCAGGGGCTTGGTCAAGGCCCGCCCCAAACGCTGGCGCACATATTCCGTCAGGATATCCGGATCTTTGGTAAAAGGGCCGTAATCCGCCAGGGTCTCCATAATGGTGAGGAGGTCCCGGATGGAGACCCTCTCCCGCACCAGGTTCTGCACCACCTTCTGGATGATCCCCAGGGACAGCAGGTTGGGCACCAGTTCCTCCACCACCTTGGGATGGGTGCGGCCTAGGCGGTCCAGGAGCTTTTGCACATCCTGGCGGCCCAGGAGTTCATCGCAATGGGAGCGGATGACTTCGGAGAGATGGGTGGCCACCACCGAGGCCAAATTGACCACGGTATACCCCAAATGCTGGGCCTCCTCCTTCCGGGCCATGGGGATCCACAGCGCCGGCAGGTTGAAAGTGGGTTCCCGGGTGGGAATCCCGTCGATCTGCCGGAGGGACTCCCCGGGATGCAGGGCCAAATAGTAGCCCACCATCAAATCACCCCGGGTCACCTCCACCCCTTTGATGAGAATGGCGTAGCCTCCCGGCTTCAGTTGCAGGTTGTCCCGGATATGGATGGGAGGAATCACCACCCCCATCTCCTGGGCAATTTGACGCCTCAAGGCCCGGACCCTCTCCAGCAGTTCCCCGTCCTGGGCCTCGTCCACCAGGGGAATGAGCCCATAACCCACCTCCAGGTCCAACAGGTCCAGGGAGGGCAGGCTCTCCATGGGGTCCACCTCTTTCGGGCGGACGGGGCGCTTCTTTTCCTCGGCCTCCACCGCCAGGGTTCTCTCCCGGCTCCTCCAGGCAATATAGGAGCCCCCCCCGGCCAGAACCGACAGGACCAGGAAGGGCAGATGGGGCAGGCCGGGGACCAGGCCCACCAGGAAGATGATCATGGCTGCGACGCTCATGGCCTGGGGCTTCAAGGCGAATTGCGCGGCGTATTCTTCTCCCAGGGAGGCTTCGGACGCGGCCTTGCTCACCACCAGACCTGCGGCCGTGGAGACGAACAGGGCGGGAATCTGGCCCACCAGGCCCTCACCGATGGTTAACAAGGAAAAGGTTTGGGCCGCCTCGCCCAGGGGCATGCCGTGTTGGGCCACCCCGATGATCAGCCCCCCCACAATGTTGATCACCATGATCAAAATGCCCGCCAGGGCCTCCCCCCGGACGAACTTACTGGCCCCGTCCATGGCCCCGTAGAACTCCCCCTCCCGGGACAGGTCGGCCCGGCGTTTCCGGGCTTCCGTGTCATCAATGTAGCCGGCGTTGAGATCGGCATCGATGCTCATCTGCTTTCCCGGCATGGCGTCCAGGGTAAAGCGGGCCGCCACCTCGGCAATCCGGGTGGAACCTTTGATGATGACGATGAAATTGATGATGACCAGGATGATGAAGATAATGCCGCCCACCACATAATTGCCCCCCACCACGAAACTCCCGAAGGAGCGGATGACCCGGCCGGCGGCTTCCATGCCCTCCCAGCCGTGGAGCAGGATCAAGCGGGTGGAGGCCACGTTCAAAGACAGGCGGAATAAGGTGGTCACCAACAGGAGGGAGGGGAAGATAAAAAATTCGATGGGCTTGATGGTGTACAGGGAAAGGAGGAGCACCATCAGGGAGAAGGTGATGTTAAAGCTCAAGAGCAGGTCCAACACCAAGGCGGGCACGGGGAAAATCATCACAAACAGGGTGATGATCACCCCCAGGGCCACAAACATTTCCCCTTTGGCGATCCCGAATCCACCCCAAAAACTGTTCTGGGTCAGGGGCAGGGTGGAGCTCATCGGCTGCCTCCGGACGCGGCCTTCAGGCTATAGATATAAGCCAAGACCTCCGCCACGGCCCGATACAGGGAAGTGGGAACGGAATTCCCCACCTCCACCAGGCGAAAGAGGGAACGGGCCAGGCCCTTATTTTCCACCACCGGCACCCCGGCCTCCCGGGCCACGTCGATAATCTTCAGGGCCACAAAGCCGCGTCCTTTGGCCACTACCTCGGGGGCCATCATGTCGGTATTGTCATAGCGCAAGGCCACCGCCAGGCGCGTGGGGTTGGTGACCACCACATCGGCTTTGGGCACCTGGGCCATCATCCTTTTGGCGGCCATATCCCGCATGATGCTGCGGATGCGGGCTTTGACCTTGGGATCCCCCTCGGTCTGGCGCATCTCGTCTTTGACCTCTTGCTTGGTCATCTTCAGACTCTTTTCCATGCGCCAGCGTTGATAGACGTAATCCAAGATCCCCAATACCAGGAGGACCAAGATAATCCATACCGACACCCGAAAACCGGTGTCGCCTAGATAAGCCAGAATTTGCCCCGGCTCCTGGTAGAGCAAGGGCAGCAACTTGGTGATTTCATCCTTCAGGATGAGGAAGGCCACCAGGCCGATGAGGACCACCTTAGCCAGGGATTTCACCAGCATCACCACGGAGTTGGCCGAGAAGAGGCGTTTAAATCCCGATAAAAACTGCAAGCGATCCAACTTCGGGGTGATCATCTCGGTGGATAAGACAAACCCTCCCTGGACATAATTGGCCAGGACCGAGGCCACTACCAGCCCCAAGAAGATGGGGGCCAGTAAGCCGCCCACGGTGGAGCTGAAATTCCAATAGAGGAAGGGCAGGCTGCCCGTGGTGACCAGGCCCGCGCCCAGTCCCCCCAGGCTCGCCCTAAACATCTCCAGGACCTTGCGCCCTAAGTTGGGGGACCACAAGGCCAGAATTACCAGACCGGTAAGGAGCACCACCGCGGCGGACAGATCCCGGCTGCGGGGAACCCGGCCCTTTTCCCGGGCCTCCGCCCGCCGTTTCGGTGTCGGCTTTTCAGTCTTGTCCTGGTAACTGTCTTCCGCCATCTTTAACCCTGCCAGGCCTGCAAAACTCGATGCAGCGGCACTTTAACCTGAGTGAATTCCTGGGCCAGGAAAGGCCCCACCAAGATAAGGGATAGGGACAAAAATATCAGACCCAGGGCGATGGTCAGGGGAAAACTGACAATCATCACCTGGATCTGGGGAACGGCCCGGGCCACCAAACCCATGGATAACTGGGTGAGAAACAGAACCGCCAGGACCGGCGCCACCAACTTGATGCCTATCTGGAACATCAGCTTGCCCATGGCCGGCAGGAAATTAAATAAGCTGGCCGGGAGCAGCGGCAAACCGCCCACCGGCACCTCGGTGAAGCTCTGGGCCAATAAGCGGAAAAGCAAATGATGAACATCCATGGTCAAAAAGATCAAGGTGGCAATCAAGAGCAGGATATCGGCGATCACCGTACTATAGGCCTGGGACATGGGATCAAACAAGGACACGGCCCCGAAGCCCATCTGGATGGCCACTAGATCCCCGGCCATCTGCACCCCGGAAAAGATAAAGCGCAGGACCAGGCCGATACTTATCCCCAGCAACAATTCCCTAAGGCAGATTTGCAGGGTCCCCAGCCAGTCGGCGGGCAAGGGCGGCAGCTTCGGCGCCACCACCGGAGTCAAGGCCAGGGCAATGACCAGTACGGTATAGACCTTGATCTGCATGGGAACGGCCTTGTTATCCCACACCGGCCAAAAGACCAGGAGGCACCCCACCCGGAGCACCACCAGGAGAAAGTTTTCAAACTTAAAGATCAGGTCTTCCACCATAAACCCCGTCAACGGGTATAGTTGGGTATGTTGTTAAAAATCTCCAGGGTAAAGCTCACCAATTGGTTCATGATCCAGGGCAACAGGAGCAGCAGGCCGATAAAGACGCTTAAAATCTTGGGAACAAAGGTCAGGGTCATCTCCTGGATCTGGGTGGCCGCCTGCAACAGGCTGACAATCACCCCCACCACCAAACCGATGCCCAAGATGGGCAGGGCCACCAGCAAAGTGACCTGAATGGCCTGACGGGCCACGCCGATTACCAAATCCTGGTTCATACTTAGGAAACCTCCTCTTTCCCCTCAGTGAAAGCTTTTGACCAGGGACCCGATCACCAGGTTCCAGCCATCCACCAGCACAAAGAGCAATACTTTAAAGACAATGGAGATCATCACCGGGGGCAACATCATCATGCCCATGGAGAGCAACACCGAGGCCACCACCATATCGATGATGAGAAAGGGCAGATAAAGGAGAAAACCGATCTCAAACGCGGTCCTGAGCTCACTGATCATAAACGCCGGAATCATGGCGGCAATGGGAATATCCTGGGAATTTTTGGGCCGGGGGGTCTTCATAATGGAAATGAACAGAGCCAGGTCCTTT
>Ga0154640_1151_pt2 | contig 15773 bp, 8 predicted proteins | sample Rifle2008BG13ft_FD_116069 | JGI IMG/M metagenome (GOLD analysis project Ga0154640, IMG submission 116069) | Deltaproteobacteria bacterium RBG_13_58_19 | reverse complement strand
AAGAGAATTTCCCCAAGAGGGTCCGCCCCTGATTCGGGTGAGCGACTATTTAGCGGGGGAGCCTTTTCAGGCCTGGCATTTGCGGCATTTCCCCGGCCAGACCCGGGCTAGGCTGAAGATCCAGGATGGTTGCCGCCATGCTTGCAGCTACTGTGTGGTGCCCCAGGTGCGGGGCCCCCGCCGGAGCCTTGAGCCGGCTGAAGTGGCAGCGGCCCTGAGGGACCTGGGCCGGCAGGGCTACCAGGAGATAGTTCTCACCGGCATCGACCTGGGGCAGTATGGGCAGGATTTAAACCCGGCCAGTAACCTGGCGGAATTGCTGCGGCATCTTGCCCCTCTTACCAGGCCTTTTCGCCTGCGCTTAAGCTCCCTGGAACCCCAGGAAGTCAATGCTGACCTGCTTCAAGCCCTTAAGGAATTCCCCGGCCTCTGCCCCCACTTTCACCTGCCTTTGCAAAGCGGCTCGGCCCAAGTTCTTCAGGCCATGAACCGGCCCTACCGTCCCCAAGACTTTCAGGAGGTGGTCCGGGGCCTTCACCGGGCCTTTCCGGAGGCCGCCATCGGCCTGGATATCCTGGTGGGGTTTCCCGGGGAAAGCACGGCTGATTTAGCCGCCACCTATGAGCTGGTGGCCTCTTTGCCGATCACTTATCTTCATGTTTTTCCTTTTTCCCCCCGGCCCGGCACTCCCGCGGCCAGCCTTACCCCTGTGCCCGCCCCGGAAATCCGCCGCCGGGCCGGTATCATGCGGGACCTGGGCCGACGTAAAAAAGGGGAGTTTTACCAAAGTCAACTGGGAAAGGTTGGGGAAGTCCTGGTGGAAGGGCCGGGGCCAAAGAAGGGCTGGCTTAAGGGCCTGAGCGCCAATTACCTCCGGGTGCTCCTCCCCGGCCCCGCCACCTGGCGGAATCACCGCCTCCTGGTGCGCTTCCACCGGGTCCAGGGGGAGTTTTTAGTAGGAGAATTAATGGAGCCGCCGGAAAAAATAATAGCGGAGGGAGGGCTAGGGAAAATTAGTAAACAGTAAGCAGTGAGCTGTATGCAGTTTCGGTAAATGTTTTTTACTGATCACTGATCACTGCTTACTATTTATCCCTCTCCCCCAAAGACTACATGCAACATTCTCAATTGTTAGAAAAGGTAGCTCGGCGCTAATGGCTTTTTTACTCCGCCTCAAAAAAATTATGGACAATCCCTGGTTGGAGATCCTGGTGGGGTTGATCCTCTTGGTGGCCGGTTTGTTGGAGGTGGTGGAGGCGCTGCGCGCCAAAATTCCGGTGGTGGGCCTACGCCTGCATCACGCCGTCCTCTTCCTGGGGGGCTCCATCGTGCTTCGGTCCTTACCCGCCTTATTTTTGGGCGTGGAATTTGTGGATGACGCGGCCCCCCGTCTGGAGAAGGGGGATAAACCTCTCCTTCGCCATTTGGACCGGCTGGCCCGCAGCCATGCCATGGACCTGTTTGTGGGCGGGGTCCTGGTGGTGATCGGGGTAACTGATGCAATTTACAATGTGGCGGAAATCGGGGGGCAGTGGCGCCTGAATGTGAGCTATGGGGTGATCGCTTTCGGCCTGGCCCCTTTCCTCAACGCCTTTATAGCCCTGTTCATCGGGCTGAAGCGCCTGGACCGGGAACGGGGGTTCTTACCGGACCCAAAGCTGTGGGGCTTATTGGGCCGGGCCATGAAAAATCCCTATATCACCTTTACCGCGGGCCTGATCATGGTGGGTTCCGGCCTGGCCGAGTTAACGGCCACCCTGTCCGAGAACCTGGTGGTGGGCCACAACCTGGAACTGGTGCACAGCCTGATGCTCTTCGGCACTTTCGGCATCCTCAACGCCCTGCCGGAATTATTCAAGGGCTTGCGCCAGATTTTAACTGCCCTCCTCGCTGGCAAGGGAGATGATCAGGTAGAGTAATTTTCAGAATTAATTAGTGGGGGGAGGGCCAGGGACCTGAGGCCCCTCCCCCAAAACAACCTAAAAAGCCCCTGGCGGGGCCAGGGGCTTCTAGTCGATTCAGAAAAAAGGATTACCGGCAGGGGAGGGTATGGGTGATTTATCTAAAGGCTCTCAGGCGAGGGCTCCCTCCCACAGGGGTGGTGTTGCTAAAGAGGGCCTGTTCTCCTGGGGTTGGGTCCGGGGTACCCAGATGCTCCAGGCCGTTTCCTGGCGCATCAGGAATTGCATGAAGCGGTGATGCAAGGCGTGGGAGCCCCGCCCCACTTCCAGGCGGCCCAGTAAAGGCAAGCCCAGTAAGGCCAGATCCCCCACCGCGTCCAGGATCTTGTGGCGCACGAATTCTTCCGGAAACCGCAAACCCTCGGGATTCAAGACACCCTGATCATCCAGGACGACGGCGTTGTCCAGGGAGCCTCCCAGGGCCAGGCCCTTTTCCTGCAAGTACTTTACTTCTTTTAAAAAGCCGAAGGTCCGGGCCGGGGCGATTTCCCGCTGGAAACTCTCGGAACTTAGGTTGACCGTGTAACGCTGCCGGCGAATCAGGGGATGGGAAAAATCGATGGTATAGGTGATGCGGGGCTTGCCGGGAGTAACCCGCATCCATTGCTCCCCTTCCCTGAGTTCCACCGGGCGGTGGATGAGGAGATAAGACCTGGGCCAGGGGAGAGAACGGAGTCCCGCCTCGCTCAGGTCCCGGGCAAAGGCCCCGGCGCTGCCGTCCATGATGGGGATTTCCGGACCCCCAACCTGGATCAAGGCGTTATCCACCCCCAGTCCTCTAAGGGCCGCCAGGAGATGTTCCACGGTGGACAGGGTCGCCGGCCCCTCCCCCAGGGTAGTGGCCCGGGCCGTGTCCACCACCCGGGTATAATGGGCCCGCACCTGGGGGCGGTGGGGCAGATCGGTGCGCACAAAGCGCAAACCGTGATTAGCTGAGGCGGGATGAATAGTCATGGAAACCGGCTGGCCCTGATGGAGACCGATACCGGTAAAATTGACGGAACGCGCCAACGTCTTTTGCCAAGGCATAGATGACCCCTCTCCAGGGAAAAAGAGGTGCAAGCCCTATACCAGAATAGCGAAATTTGGCGTTATTATAAGATGCTATAATTGCTTGATATTTTAACGAGAGATGCTAGGCTCACCTAACTTTTCTGGTCATCTGTGGTAAAAAAACCACAATACCCCGAATATTTATGGCAAAAAAACTACAAATCCCCGGGGATCAAGGGACCTCCGGGGGGAACTCCACTTGGGCCCACCACTTGGGGTCCAAATCCGGGAAGATCTTATCCCGTTCCCGGCAAAGTTCAAAGAAATTGCGGTCTTCCGGGGGGAGTTGCCGCTGGGCGGCGTAGTTCCGGGTGATGTGAGCCAGGCGGAGAAAATCATCCTGGTGCATCACCAGACGCAGCTCGGCATAGTCCCGGGCGCTGAAGGTGCTGATCAAAAACTGCCAGTCCGAGGATTCCAGGAGCAGCAGGGTGCGGCCGCATTGTTTCAGCAGGTCTTGCAGGAGAGGGTCCGGGTCATGGGCATAGGCCCGGGCCAACTCCTCCATTTCCTTCTCCGCCGGATAGATGTGACGCCAGGTCCAGTCGTTCATGTCATTGAGCCAGATCCAGTGATAGCCCCCTTCACCCCAGGAACCCTCCGGGAGCGAGATGACGGCGCTGGGGTCGGCCATCTCCAGGTAAGCCCCCCCGGTGGTCAGGTGGACATCACCGGCGTCATGCAAATTTGTGAGCACATGATAAAGCCACTGGGGTCCCTCAAACCACCAATGCCCTAAAAGTTCGGTGTCATAGGGCGCCACCACAATGCCGGGCCTGCCGTGCTCTGCCCGGAAGTCCGCCAGGATCTGCCGCACCAGTTGGGCGAAATGTTCGGCCTGCTCCCGGTAGCGGCCGGGGACCGACTCGGGGTGGTAAGGGCCCTTGTCCGCCAGATCGGCCTTGGCGCTGGTCACCCGCCAATAGCGCAGGCCCCCCGGAAAGCGTTTTTTATGAAAATCCAGATAATTGCCGTCTCCGGGATAACCCCATTCCCCGCTCCAGACCTGGAGACCGGTCTGGGGGTCCCGGGTGTAGGCCGCCACCGGCCGTTTGGTTTCCGGGGCCGAACTTACCAAATAGACCTGATAAGGGGTCTTCTCCCGGTCCTCAGGCCGTTCCTGGTATTGGGCGGCAAAGCGCTGCCACAGACGCTCCAGGGCCTCGAAGCGGTCTTTGTAGACGCCGATGGCCCGGCCCCCTTTCAGCAAATGGGAATCGATGATGAAATAGCTGAGCCCGTTTTCGGACAAAAATTCCTCTACTCCCTTGCGCAGCACCGGCTTGGCCGCCATGCCGGGAATGGGGGGCGCCCACTCATACCGGGGGCGGTAGGCACATTCCGGCAGCCAGCAACCCCGGGGCTCCCGGCCAAAGTGGCGCCGATAGGCCGCCACCCCTTGCTTCACTTGGGCCTGCACCGCGGTATCCCGCCCCAACAAAGGGAGATAGCCGTGGGTGGCGGCGGAAGTGATGACCTCCAACATCCCGTCGGACATCAGGTCCCGGCAAACCCCTAACAAGTCTTGCTTAAACTCGTCAGTGAAGACCCGGAGCAGTTCCTCGTGGTGCTCTTGCCACCCCTGGGCCAGGGAGGCCATGTGGCTTTCACCCAGCCGCTGAAAAGTATCCCGGTCCTCCCGGGCGGCCTGGACTTTGACCTCCAGATAATCCTTAAATTCCTGATGAAACACCGGCGCGGCCAGCATTTCCGCCAATATCGGCGTAATGCCCAGGGTGACTCCGGACCGCCGCCCCTCCCGGGCCAGCCGCTGAAAAACCTTTAACAGGGGAATATAGGATTCCGCCGCGGCTTCATTCAACCAATCCATGCCATGAGGCCAACGCCCATGCCCGATGACATAGGGCAAATGAGAATGCAACACAAAGGTAAAATAACCCAACGGCTCAGCCATTTGTTCCTCCTAGTTGATTTTGGGGGAGGGGGTAAGGGCCGCAGGCCCACTTACAATCCTCCCCCAATCCCCCTCCCCCCACAACTCTATCAAACCACATCCGCCTTGATGAGGTTGGTGGTGCCCCGGATGCCGAGGGGGGTACCGGCGGTGATCACCACTTTTTTGCCGGGTTTGAGCCAGCCGGCTTTCAGGGTTTCTTCTTTCATTACTTGGACCATATGGTCGGTGTCCCGGAGGTGGGGCACCAGGAGGGTGAAGACGCCCCAAGAGAGGGTAAGGCGGCGCCAGGTTTCCGGGCGTCGGGTAATGCCGATAATGGGTGCCCGGGGTCGGAAGCGGCTGATCAGGCGGGCGGTGCCGCCGTAATCGGTGCTGGTGAGGATGGCGGCCGCGTCCAAATCCCGGGCCATCTCCGCGGCGGCGTAGCTGATGGCCTCGGGGATTTCCTGGCGGGACAGGTGGGCCCGTTCACTGAGCCACCGGGCATAGGGAAAGTGAGCCTCGGTGACCCGGCTGATATGATCCAGAAACCGGACCGCGGCCAGGGGATATTGGCCCATGGCGGTCTCCTCCGAGAGCATCACCGCGTCGGTGCCGTCCAGGATAGCGTTGGCCACGTCCGTGGCCTCGGCCCGGGTGGGACGGGGTTGATTCACCATGGAGAGCAGCATCTGGGTGGCGGTGATTACCGGCTTGCCTACCCGGTTGGCCGCGGCAATGAGCTGTTTCTGGATGAAGGGCACCTTCTCCAGGGCCACTTCCAGTCCCAGGTCGCCCCGGGCTACCATCAGGCCGTCGGCTTCGTGCAGGATCTCTTCCAGGTGGTTCAGGGCCTCATGTTTTTCAATCTTGGCAATGATGGGGATGTCGGCCCCCAGATCTTTCAGGAACTCCTTGACTGCCATGACATCCTGGGCCTGGCGCACATAGGAGAGGGCAATGAAATCCACCCCCATTTCCACTCCGAAACGGAGGTCCTCCCGGTCTTTGGCGGTGAAGGCCGGGATGGACAAGGAATGGCTGGGGAAATTGATCCCGGCATGGGAGCGCAACACTCCGCCGGCCAGCACCTGGCATTGCAAGGCGTTGGCCGACTTGCCTTCCACTAACAATTCGATCTGGCCGTCCCCCAAGAGGATGGGAACTCCCACCGGGGTTTCGGAAATGATCTCCGGATAATCCACCCCTACCTCATCAGCCTGGCCGGGCCGGGGGGTAGTGGTCAAGTTGAGTTTCTGCCCCTTAATAATATTGATTTGCCCTCCCGCCAGTTCCCCGAGGCGCATCTTGGGGCCGGCCAGGTCCTGGAGGATTGCCACCGGTTTAGCGTGGCTGTCAGAAAATTGACGAACCTCTCTGATCCAGGCGGCGTGCTCTTCCCGGGTTCCGTGGGAGAAATTGAGGCGGGCCACATCCATGCCGGCCTCCAGCAGTTGGTGCAGCACCTTGTCGGTGCAGGCCGGACCCAGGGTGCAGACAATCTTGGTGCGCCGTTTCTTCGTCAAGCCGGACAAGGGTTCTTCCTTTCGGCCCAAATTGGGATAGGATAACTATCTCAGTTAATTGGTAAAAAGTCTACCCATCTCTGGGGGCCGCCCGTCGATTTTTCCCTGCTTCTAAGGCCACGATTTGTCATTAAATTTTATTTTAAGCAGGTTATTAAAGGATATAATTTTAATAAAAAATCTGAGAAAGCTATTGATACGGGTAATAGGTATACTTATTGCACTATTTGTGAGACGAAGCACATTTAGGGGGGAGAAACAATGCCTATTTACGAATATCAATGTCTGGATTGTGGCGGCCAAGATCAACGGGTGGCCGGCCTGGATGATCACACGGCCCTCTGCATACAATGCGGCGGCATGATGCTGCGCCTGGATGAGGATGTTTTCCATCCTTATTTTGAAGAGGTGGCGGAACAACCGGTCTCTTTAGAAAAAGCTTCCGTTTCCTAAGTCTGCCTAAGCCCTCCTTAAAGAGGGTTTAAAGGCCTCTTAGGCCTAATGGCGAGGTTACCCGTGTGTGTGGGACGTGCGGTAACCTCGCTTTTTTTATTTTCTTTAAGGGTTTAGTATCTTTAATCTGCCCGCCCCTTGCCAGGTCCTTATCCTTTCCTTCACTTGATCTCAGATCGTTGGGCATGGGGAGAATTTCCCCATGAGGACGGCGAAATCCCCCCTTACCCATTAAAATGTATAAGTAATGCCAGTCTAGACTTTCCCGGATTTTCAAGCGGTTTTTAATTCGCCAGAAAATGGCTGGAATATCATAATGATAGGTTTTGAAAGAAAAACCTGGGAAAAATATCAATATGATAAATCCTGGAGGGCAACCCTTGGTTTTTCAGGAGAACAGGCCTACTTGGCAAAACCAAGGCCCCGCTGCCAATGATTCAGGCCCAGAAAGGGGTGGTCCTGCTCCTTTTCCGTTTGCCTGGCAGGATAGGGGAAAATGAAGGGGAAGAGACAGTCCCAACGGAAGGGCGGCCAGGGAACCGGCCCCTGACCGCCATGGTCGCCTGAGCCTTAAACCGCTTGGACTTCTTTCAATCCGGGTACTTCTTTCAGAAGCACGCGTTCCACCCCTTGTTTCAGGGTCACTTGAGACATGGGACAACCTTTACAAGCGCCGGTGAGGCGCACTTTGGCCACTCCGTCGCTGACTTCCACCAACTCGATATCGCCCCCGTCCCGTTGCAGAAAGGGGCGAATTTTCGCCAGGGCTTCTTCCAGGGCTTTTTTTAAGTCGTTCACTCGGTCCTCCAGGGAAATAGTCAATTTAACAAATAATAATCATAGATCTGGAAATTGTAAAGACCAAGGATTACCATTTTACCCTTTCCTCCTGCCGGGGGAGGCAATGCCACCGGGGGGCAAGCCGCTTACCGGCCGGGATAATTGCCGCTCCCCGATGCCTTAGGGTAAACTTGCTAACTGCTCTTAATTCCCCTATATTTATAGGCGAGACCGCTGAAAAGGTGGCTTGTGGGGGAGGGGCTAAGGACCTGCGGCCCTTAGCCCCCTCCCCCATCTGAATTCTGCACAAGTCTCATTAACGGGCGATCTCGAGGCCGATTTGAGGTAAATATGGCGGAAAAGACTTGGCGTTTCTCCCTGTGGTTTTTTGTGGCTGCGATGTTGGTTTTGCTGGTGCTCCAGAATTATCTTTTCGCCCGCCGGGACCTGACCATCAGTTACAGTGAATTTCGCCGCTTGGTGGAGATCAAGGGAGTGGCCGATCTGGAGATCAGCCCCGACACCGTCGTAGGCCACCTGTTGCCCCCGGGAGTGGAGTGGCTTGCCCAGGAGAGAAAGGATGCCGAGCTGCCCCAGCGCCTGAAAAAGCAATTTGACAAAGAGCCGGCCTTCTCCACGGAAAAGCTGGAAGACCGGGACCTGGTGGACCGCCTGGATAAGCAAGGCATTAAATACCGGGCCCGCCCCGATAAAACCTGGATCACCGGCCTCCTTGCCTGGGTCTTGCCCACTCTCCTTCTGGTGGCTATCTGGGTCTATTTTTTCCGGAAGATCGGCACCGGCGGCGGGGGCCTGATGTCCATCGGGAAAAGTAAGGCCAGGGTTTACGTGGAGGACGGAACCAAGGCTACTTTCCAGGATGTAGCCGGGGTGGAGGAGGCGGAAGAAGAGCTGAAGGAGATCATCGAATTCCTAAAGAATCCCACTAAATTTCAGGTTCTGGGGGGCAAGATCCCCAAAGGCGTGTTATTGGTGGGGCCGCCGGGCACCGGCAAGACCTTGCTGGCCCGGGCCGTAGCCGGGGAGGCGGGCGTGCCTTTTATGAACCTCACCGGCTCCGATTTTGTGGAGATGTTTGTGGGGGTGGGGGCCGCCCGGGTGCGGGACCTCTTCGCCCAGGCCCAGGAAAAGGCCCCGTGCATCATCTTTATTGATGAGTTGGACGCCCTGGGCAAGGCCCGGGGCTTAAGTCCCCTGGCCGGCCACGAGGAGCGGGAAAACACCTTGAACCAATTGCTCTCGGAAATGGACGGCTTTGACACCCGGAAAGGGGTGATCATCATGGCGGCCACCAACCGGCCGGAAATCCTGGACCCGGCCCTGATCCGGCCGGGGCGCTTTGACCGCCAGATCCTGGTGGACCGCCCCAGTCTCAAAGGCCGGGAAGAGATCCTGAAGATTCATAGCCGGAACGTCAAACTGGGGCCGGATGTGGACCTCTCCGTGCTGGCGGCCCGCACTCCCGGCATGGTGGGCTCGGATTTGGCCAATATCGTCAATGAAGCCGCCCTCCTGGCCGCGCGCCGGGACAAAAGCGCCGTGGAAATGAGCGATTTCGAGGAGGCCATCGACCGGGTGATCGCCGGTCTGGAAAAGCGCAATCGCCTGATGAACCCCCGGGAGAAGGAGATCGTCGCCTACCACGAAACCGGCCACGCCCTGGTGGCCGAAGCCTTGCCCAGCGTGGACCCGGTGCACCGGGTGTCCATCATTCCCCGGGGCATCGGCTCTCTGGGCTACACCATGCAACTACCCACCGAGGACCGCTATCTCATGACCCGGAGTGAGTTGGAGGATCGCATGGCGGTGATGCTGGGGGGCCGGGTGGCCGAAGAATTGCATTTCCAGGAAATTTCCACCGGCGCGCAAAATGACCTCTACCGGGCCACGGATATCGCCCGGTCCATGGTGCGGGAATACGGCATGAGCGAACGCCTGGGCCCCATGACCTTCGAGCGGGAACGACGCCCCCTCTTTATGGATACCGTGCTGCCCCCCAGCGGCAAGGATTATAGCGAAGCCACGGCCCAGGAAATCGACCGGGAGGTGAGCGCCTTGGTGGATAAGGCCTACCACCGGGCTAAAGAAATTCTCGATAGCCAACAGGATACCTTGGAAAAAGTGGCTAAAGCCCTCCTGGAAAAAGAAGTCCTGGAAGGGGACGACCTACGCCGCCTGTTGAACGAGGGGGGTAAATAGAAGGATGTGGGGGGAGGGCCAGGGATATCAGAAGGGGGAAAAGGGAAAAAGGCGAAGAGGCGAAAAGGGAAAGAATGAATCTTTAACAAAACTTCAGACCCTTTTCGCCATTTCCCCCTTTCGCCTTTTCGCCCATAATTAAACCCTTACCCCCTCCCCCAATCAACCAACCATGCTCTCCAACAAGACCTTTCCATCCGGTGCGGATTTGCAGGGTTATCTCCTCAAGGAGGCCGGTCCCGGCGTTCTGACGGTGGTGCCCCATCGGCGCTTCGCCCATCAGGTCTGGCACCGGCAGCGTCTGGCCAATCTGGAGAAGGGTCGCTCCGCCTGGGAGCCTCTATCTCTGGTTACTTTGCAGGACTGGTGGGCCGAACTTTTCCGCCGGCTTTGGTTGCCGGTGGCTCCGGCCCCTCCCTTGCTGCGGCTGAGCCGTTGGCTTCGGGCCATTCAGGCCGCCCCTCCTTTAGCGGGAGTTGAGGCGGACCTGGAATGGGCCCAGGCCCTGGATGAGACCCACTCCCTGCTTTCACGCCACCTCCTTCCCACCACCGACCCTCACCCGGATGACTCTCCTTTAGTAACCTGGCGGCGGCAGGTGACCAGGCTCTATGTTGAGTTGCTCCAGGAGGAAGGCTGGATAGGTCCGGGGGAGGTGCCGGTCTATCTCCTCACGGCCCTGGCCGAGGGCAAGGTAGCCTTGCCGGAGAAAATCTTCGTAGTGGGTCTTAAGATGCCGGCCCCGGTGGAAGAAGCCTGGCTTCAGGCGGTGGCCCGGCGTACCCGGGTGGTTCACCTTCAGACCCAAGGCCATCCCCAGGTAGTGCAAGGGGCCTATGTCTTCCCGGACCGGGACCAGGAGATGGCTTGGGTCGCGGCCCGGTTGGTAGAGTTGGCCGGAGGGGAAGACTTGCCCTTGCACCGCCTGGCCGTAACCTCCCCGGACCTGGATAATTATGCCCCCGCCTTTAAGCGGCTACTCCGGGAACTGCTGGGACCGCCGGCAGGGGAGGGGGGCTTTGCCTATAACTTCTCCCAGGGACCCAGGTTATCGGAGACCCCCCTGTTTCAGGCGGCCCTGTTGCCCTTGCAATTCATCTACGGCGGAGAACGGCGAGAGGACCTGGTGGCCCTGATCCTTTCCCCCTTTTATGAATTGGCCCCAAGGTATCGGAACCTTTTGCCCCAGTGGGACCGGGCCTTCCGGGAGAGGCGGGTAGAGCAAGGCTGGGAGCCCTTGCGGGAGGCCGTGGCCCAAAAGTTCGCCTCTCAGCCGGACCTCCCCGGATTGCTGGCCCGGCTGGACCGGGTAGTTGATACCTTGAGGGTCTCCGGCGCGGCCGTTCGGGATTGGCAGAGCCGCCTGAGCCAAAGTTGGCAGGATTTAGGATTTCCCTTCGGTCTGGAGGAAAGGGAGCTGGGGCAATTAAGCCGCCTGACCGCTCTCCTGGGCGACCTGGAAGCTGCTTGGGGGAAAGAAACTTTATCGGGGGGGGAAGTTATCCGGTGGCTGACCCAGGCTGCCGGACAAATAGTCCTGCCGGGTCCCGGGGTTCAGGAAGCGGGTATCCAGGTTTTGGGCTTATTGGAGATGCGGGGCCTGGATTTTGCTCAAGTCTTCTGCCTGGGCCTGAACTCCGGCGTCTTGCCGGAGCCGCCTCGGCCCCTCTTTCTCCTCGGTCCCCAGGAAAGACCCCTGGTCCTGGGAGGGACGTATGAGAGCCAGTACCGCTTTGCCCGGGGACTTTGGGACAATCTCCTGGGGGCCGCGCCCCATCTGGTCCTCACCCGCCCCCGGCTAGTGGCTAATGAGGAACAGGTAGCCACGCCCCTGTGGGCCCATGATTGGCAGGAAGAAAAAATGGTGCCCTTGGGCCAGCCGCACCCGGCCTGGCTCCGGATACCCGCCATCCAGGCAGCCTTTACTGCCAGCGCTTTGGCCGTTTCCGGGGCGAGGCCCGAACCGCCCGTCTCTCTCCCTCTGCCCCAGGAGTTCAGCCTCACCCAGGTGCAAACCGCGCTGGGCTGTCCCTGCCGCTTCTTGCTGGAGATTCTCTTAAGGATCAAGGAACTGCCGGAGGTGGAGGCCGGTTTGCCCCCTAGGGAGCGAGGGGACCGCCTCCATCAAGTCCTTTATGAATTTGGCCGGAGCTTTTCCAAGGTGTTGGCGGAAACCGAGGGTTGGGACCATGAACAGGCCGTAGCTCTGCTTTACCGCATCGCCCGCCAACTGCTGGAGGGTTTTCTGGCTGACCTGCACTGGCAGGCGGAGTGGGAGCGGTGGTTCGGAGGGGGGGAAGATGCTCCCGGTTTGCTGACGGCCTGGCTGAGGGCGGAAGAGGAACGTTTCGCCCAAGGCTGGCGCTGGGCCGGGGTGGAACTGGCCTTTAAGGGCCTTAAAGGGCCGGCTTGGCCTTTTAGCCTGAAAGGGCGCATCGACCGGTGCGATTTCCACCTGGCGGAGAAGGACCTGGTGGTCTGGGATTATAAAAGCGGGGCCATTCCTGCCGCCAAGAAGGTGTTTGACCTCCTGGAGGAATTTCAGTTGCCCGGCTACCTCCTGGCAGTAAAGCAGGGGCGGGTCCAGGTCCCCCCCGGGGTAGGCCGTCTTAGGGCCGGTTTCATCGGCTTGAAATCCACCCGGGAGAGTGAGTTAAAGCATCAGGATTTTGCCAAAGACGCGGATCGCTGGGAAGAAGTGGTGGCCGCTTGGGAAGAGGGGGTGGCCAGGTTGGGTCAACGTTTGCGGGCCGGAGAATACCCGGCGGAACCGACCCCGGCTCCGGAAAAAAAGAGGCTGGGGGCCTGTGCCTATTGTCCCTATCCCCTGGTCTGCGGCTTCACCGCCGCGGCGGGGGCCGAAAATAACGGAGAGGAAGAATGAGGCGGTTGCCGGTGGATCAGCCGGAGCGGCATCAGGCCGCGGATCCGCAAGAGAGCTTCCATCTGGAAGCCCCGGCCGGCTCCGGCAAGACCTCCGTGCTCCTGGAACGCTTTCTCACCTTGCTGGGCCGGGTGGAGGCTCCCGAGGAACTGCTGGCCCTCACCTTCACCCGCAAGGCCGCGGGGGAGTTGCGTACCCGGGTGATGCAGCTTTTTCTGGCTAAAGGGGAACTGCCGGAGGATGCTTCCCCCCTGGACCGCCGTCTCCGGGACTTGGCCCAGAAGGCCTTTCGCCGGCACATCGATAAGGCCGGGGCGGTGGGGTTGCTGGAGCGCCTCAAGATCATGACTTTTCACAGCTTCTGTGCCCAACTCCTGCGCCTGGCCCCCCAGGACGCGGGCGTTCCCCTGGAATTTAAGCTACTGGAAGAAAAGGAGGCCGAGTGGCTTAAGCAACAGGCCTTAGAAGAGATGCGCCGGCGGCTGGCGGCCCGCCCCGGCCAAGACCCGGTGCGCCGGGCATTGGTGCGCCGCCTGGTGCGCCTAAACAACAATTGGCCCCGCCTGGAGGGGGAGTTATTGGACCTGTTGGCCCGCCGGGACAGTTTGGGGGAATTCCTTAAATTGGCCGGGGTCAGTTTAGAGGAGGAAGCCTTTGGGCGCCTGTTGGCGGACCGCTTGGGGAGGCTCGTCCCCTCGACTCTAAAGAAACTCCGGGGGGCCTTGGCCGCCACCGAATTAGGCGCGGCCTGGGGGGATTTTTGGAGAGAATTGCAGCAGCAAGACGCCCCACTGGCCGCCATTCTCCCTTCCCACCTGCCGGGAATTAACCCGGAGGATTTGGCTGGCTGGCAGTCCCTGACCGGGGCACTTATTACCAAACAGGGAGAGATCCGAAAGAGCTTAACCCCGGCTTATGGTTTCCCCCCTGATTTCGGCAAGACCCCCTGGGCCGCACTGATAAGAGAGCTTCCCCAGCCGGCCGCGGACCTGTTAAAGCAGATTCAGGGAATCCATCTCACCCCGACCTCCCCGGCGGAAGTAGAGGCCCTCCAGGACCTGGTCATTTTAATGGCCGAAGCCCTTAGAGAATATGAGGACCGGTGCGCCCAGGGGCGGGTTCTGGATTTCATTGCCCTGGAGCAGAAGGCCCTTAAGCTTTTGGAAGTGGATGATCCCAGTGACCTGCTCTTGCGCCTGGATTGCCGCTTGAAGCACCTGCTGGTGGATGAATTTCAGGATACCAGCGAGAGCCAGTTGACTTTGCTCTGCCGCCTCCTGGCCGGGTGGGAGGCCGGGGCCGGGCGCACTTTGATGGTGGTGGGGGACCCCCAACAATCCATTTATGGCTGGCGCCAGGCCAAGTTGCGCCTGTTTCTGGAGTCCCGCCGGGGCCTTAATTGCGGCCCGGATGGGACTTTTCCCTTAAAGCCTTTGCGCCTCAGCACCAATTTCCGGGCTTCCCGGACCTTGATCGCTTGGGTCAACGGCGTGTTCGGGAAATCCATCCTGGCCGACCCGGAGGCCCAGGCCGGGGTGGAGTTTTATCAGGCGGAGCCGGCCCCTTTCGCCTTTAAAGGTGAGACGCCGAAATTGGCCCTGTTCTCCTCTGGCGGGAACAACGGGGCTTCAGCCCGGGAGGCCGAGGCCCGCTGGCTGGCGGCCCAGGTAAGCCGGGCCGCGGCTGAGTTGCCGGCCGGGGAATCCCTGGGGATTTTGCTCTTCTCCCGCACCCATCTAAAGGTCTATCTTCAGGCCTTGCAAGGGGCCGGATTGATGGTCCGGGTAAAGGAGGGCTTAAAGCTGACCGAGAGCCTGACGGTGCAGCATCTCCATAACCTGGCCCGGGCCCTGGTGCGTCCGGGGGATGACGCGGCCTGGGCCGCCCTGCTCCGGGCCCCCTGGGCCGGCCAAACCCTGGCTACCCTGAGCCGGGTGGCCCAGAGTAGCGGGAGCCTGTGGTCTGAGAAGCTGACCGGCTTCTCCCAGGAGAGTCTTTGTCCCCCGGAACTCAAGGAGATGGTGGCCGCCCTGGCCGAGGCTCAGGCCCGGCTGGGCCGACAACCCCTGGAGGAGGTTCTCCAGAACTTTTTAGAAGAGGTGGGCGCCTGGGCAGGCCTTGCCGCCCGGGAGGGCGTCATGGGAGTGGCCAATGCCCGGGCCTATCTGGAACTCCTGGCCGGGGCTGATTCAGGGGGGCCGGCGGCCACCTTTCTCAAGGCCGATTTTAACTTGAAGGAGGCCTATCAGCCTCCCGACCCCCGGGCGCCGGAGTCCCCGGTGGAGCTGTTGACCGTGCATGGGGCCAAGGGCCTGGAGTATGATTGGGTCTTTATCCCTTACCTGGATTGGCAGCCCCTTATGGGTGAGGATAAGACCCCGCCTTTCTTGCTGGAAGAGATTCCCGGCACCTCCTTAGCCGACCTGGCCCTGGCTCCCCCTTATTGGCAGAAAAGGCCGGGCTCCCACTATCAATTGCTTAGGATTTTGAAAAATCAGCGGGTCTTGGCGGAGGCCCGGCGTCTCTTTTATGTGGCCGTCACCCGGGCCAAACAGAGGTTGGTGCTCTCCGGGGTGATCCCGGAAAAGAAAAAAGGGGGACGGGCGCCGTCCCTTTCCAGCCCCCTGGGCTGGCTCTGGGAACATTATCATCCCGGGGCCCTCTTCCCGGACCGGCCCATAATCTGGACGGCTCCGGAACTGGAGGTGGAACTCCGGCAGGACTACCCGGAACTAGAGGCCCGGGAGGCTGAGCCGGTGCCCTTGCCCACCCCCTGGGAGTTTGTCCCGGAGGCCGCGCCTTACCGGATGCAATTCCCTTCGCAACTGGCGGCAAGGGGCGATCTTGGGGAAGGGGGCCAGGGGCCGGTAGCCCAGGCTTCCAGCCCGGGGGAGAACAGCCGAGGGCGGCTATTCTCCACCCCCGGCCCTCCCCTCTACCCAGACTTAAACCTGGCTGCCATCCGGGGGGAGGTGATCCATCGCCTCCTGGAAACCCTG
>Ga0154640_1060_pt1 | contig 16218 bp, 14 predicted proteins | sample Rifle2008BG13ft_FD_116069 | JGI IMG/M metagenome (GOLD analysis project Ga0154640, IMG submission 116069) | Deltaproteobacteria bacterium RBG_13_58_19 | reverse complement strand
ACAAGGTAATTACCCAACTTCATTTTAGAGGCAAACCCAGAATGGAGTCATTTTAGAAAATTCAATAAAATTGTCAAGCAAAATTTTCCCTTGAAAATCTTGACAGCCCATTTGCGGGTCATTATAATGCCTCTTGAACAAAATCGGAAGTAAACGTTCATCCAAAATCCATAAAAGGAAAGGCCTTGGAAGAAGGCAGCCTGTAAATGTTAGGGAGAAAAAACCGATTCAGCTCCCATCCGAATCAACAAGGGGACCATTTAAAAGGAGGGAAAATGGTCATCGATATTCACACGCACTTCTGGGGAAAAAATTACATTCCAAGGGCCTTTCATATGATCACGGCCAAAACCTGGGCGGATGAGGAACCTGGCCGGGATCCAGTGAAAATCCTGCCGAAAATTGAAGAAGGTCTTATAGACATGGACGGCAAGCTCTTCATTGAAAACATGAATCGAGCCGGGGTGGATACCGCTTTTATCATGACGGCTGATTTTGGTATCCATTGGTGTGGGGAAGATCCCGCCACTCCTCTTGAGGACCAATTCCTTAATTATGCTGAGATACAAAAAAGATATCCGGGAAGGTTATATGCCTTTGCTTTTGTTGACCCCCGACGGAAGGGTGCCGTGGAACTGTTTGGCCGGGCCATCAAAGAATGGGGCTTAAAAGGGTGCGGAGAATTCACTTGTAAAGATATTTCAGTGGCAGACGACATATCTCAGCCCATGATCCGAAAATGTGCCGATCTGGGGGTCCCGGTGCTCATTCACACCCGGGCCGGATCCGGGACGGGAAAAACCGGACTATTCACCGTTGAAAATATCGCCCATCCAGTGCATGTGGAAACGGTACTTAAAAAATATCCGGGCCTAAAAGTGATTATTTCCCACGTAGGCTATCCCGTATGGTGGGAGCGGGCGGCCCAAATCGCCAGCAAGTACCCCAATTGTTACTTAGATATATCCAACTGGCACCTGGACATGGGGGAGCCTAACAGTTTGATCCCCAAGCTGGCTTGTATGCGCGATCTGGTAGGAGCTGACCATATGTGCTTCGGCACCGATCAAAATTCCGGCAAGCGTCATTGTAAAGAGAATTCCATTATGTCTCAGTGGGTGGGCTTCTTGAAGAAACTTCCCGAGAAGGCGAAAGAAAGTGGCTACCAGTTTACTCAAGAGGAGATTAATCTTATTCTGGGCGGCGCGGCCCAAAAGCTTCTCAACCTTTAGCAGGATGCTAAAAAGCTCAAAAAGGCAGCTATGAGCGCGCGGCAGAGCGAAGCGCCCGAAAAATATGTGATTTTTCAGCGGAGCGAGCCACGCCGCTGTTGGAAAAAATATCCTGATCAGCGAAAAGCTGCCTTTTCCTGAAACTTGTTAAAAACCCAGGCTGTCGAGCCTTTTCAATATGTGGGAGGAATCTTTGATCATACCCTCGATCACTTCCTGGGCGCTTACGATTCCTTTAATTAAAGAAGAGACCTGTCCGGCTGCCGGGGCCCCCTCTTCCAAATCACCCCGCACAAAAGCGTGGTACATGCGGCTGACGGCAAAGCCTTCGGTAACGCCTGGATAAGACGACCAGAGCTTTTGCAGCTTTTCCACAGAATCCCCCGCCAGCTCTGCGTCGAGATACGCCTGGCTGAATTTATTCTTCAGCTGCCTTATTAACCCCCCGCCTATCTTTCTTCCATGGGCTACGGTGCAGGAGTTGGTGGCTTTAAGGACCGCTTCCTTCAGGGCCGGGTGGGCATCGCTCTCAAGGGCAGCCAGAAATCGCGTCCCCATATAGACCCCTTCAGCTCCCAAGGCCAGGGCCGCGATAACCCCTCTGGCATCGCCGATGCCCCCGCCGGCGATGACGGGCACTTTCACAGTATCCACAATTTGGGGAACAAGCGTCAGGGTGGTCAGATCTTCAGTGCCGATGTGGCCCCCCCCTTCATATCCTTCGGACACGATGCCGTCAACTCCGGCCTCTTCCGCATTTTTAGCATGACGGGGAGTGGTTACGCAGTGCAGCACCTTGATACCGGCTTCCTTAAGTCTTTTGGTGTGATATTTGGCGTGACCCATGATCGTGATGGCGACCGGGATGCGTTCTGCAATGCATACTTCTAAGTATATATCACTGAACGGCTTCCTTTGCGGATCCATGCCCACATTGATATTGACGGCAAAGGGCTTATCGGTCAAATTCCTTACCTGTTTGATCTGGCTTTTCAGGCGTTCGCCCACCTCACCGGGATCGTTGCTGGGGATGGTTTGCCCGGCATTGGGGGCGATGGTGCCCAACCCCCCTGCGTTGCTAACAGCCGCCACCAGATTGGCCCCGGAAATCCAGTTCATGGGAGCCTGAATAATGGGGTATTCAATGCCCAGTAATTTGCAGATTCGGGTCTTTAGCATTTTGGTTTTTCTCCTTTATATGGGACGAAACTTTATTAAGGTCAGGTCGTCCGCCACATCTTCAAAGGCGACTTCGACCGGCATGCCGATCTTGATTTCTTCATTCTTGATGCCCATTAAGTTGGTGATCATCTTGTATCCCTCTTCTGTTTCCACGACGGCCACGTTGTAAGGAATGTCATTCGCGAACCCCGAGTAATATTTCTGGTGGAAGACCACAAATGACCAGACCTTCCCTTTCCCGCTCAATTTCATCCATCCCAGATCCGGCGAGAGGCATTTTGTGCAAACCGTATTCGGCTGAAACACTTTGTGGCCGCACCGCTTACATTTCTGAGCAATCAATTCATGGCGTTTGGCGGCATCCCAGAAGGGCTGGCTGGCCATATCGATAACAGGCCTTGGTTTTTCGTATGGGCTCATCTTTTCCTACCTCCTTAAAATAAACGAACTGGCGTTCGGGCTGGCCCCCATGTACTGGGCTATTTTGGCGCCCTTCACCTGTCTGGCACCGCATTCGCCTCTAAGCTGTCTGACCATCTCCACCAGTATGGCCCGTCCTTGAAGATAGACCTCGGAGAGATGACCGCCGCTGGTATTCACCGGCAATTCTCCTCCGATCTCAATTCGGCCTCCCTGGATGAAATCACCGGCCTCTCCTACCTTGCAAAAACCAAAGCCTTCCAGCATAAAGAGAAGAAAAGGAGAAAAAGCATCGTAGTAGTAAAGTATATCGATATCCTTGGTTCCTACACCGGCCATCTTGTAAATCTGATCTGCAGTGTCCCGATAGGGCAGATAACTGAAGTCCGTGTCAAAGTTATAATGGCTGTATCCTGCTCTCTCCCCCAGGCCTATTATATAGATAGGAGGCTTTTTGAGGTCCCGGGCTCTTTCCGCTGTGGTCATGATAAAAACCACCGCGCCGTCATTGATCATGCAATAGTCATAGACGCGCAGAGGGTAGGTGACGTATCGACCGTTCATATAGTCGTCAATACTCAGCGGGCGGTCTTTCATTAAGGCCATGGGGTGCAATCCAGCATGTTTGCGCTGGGCCACGGCAATGGCCCCAAGCTTTCTCTCGGTCATGCCAAAACGATGCATATAGCGGTTAAAATCCATGGCTAAGTAGGCCCCTGGCGAAGTCATGCCATAGGCCCGGGCCATTAAATTCGTTCCGGCCTCGTCCCCTTCGCCGCCGAATTTTCTGCCCCAAGAGCGGGCATTGTTGGTGTAGATGAAAGCGCAATAATTGCTGACCCCTGAATACACCAGCGAGGCCACAAGCCCGACTGACGGCCCAAAGAGCCGGCCCCCCGGCCGGTAGTCGCAAGTGAACCGGGGATAGATTCCGAGCCGCTCCACCATGGCATCGTAGGGTGTAGGCTGCCCCGTTCCTTGTCCAACAACTACGCCGTCGATATCTTCTTTTTTCAGGCCGCAGTCATCGAGACAGTTCCGAAGAGCCTGGGCAGCCATGGCCCAGATATCCAGCTCAGGCATGGGCCCCCATCTTTCCGTGGTGCCTACTCCAACAATAGCCACCTTGTCCTTGAAATTTCCTATGACGGGTTCTACCATTTTTCAACCTCCCTCGGTTTTGGCGGCACCTTTAGCAAAGAACTCTAAGCAAGTCATTCCTCATTAACCCATCATGCTTCTGGGCAGCCACAAAGCTATCTCGGGGAAAAGAGTTAGGATAATAACCATAACAATCCCGGCGATAACATACGGCCACACCCCTCTGAAGACCTCGTTTAACGTAACGATTTCCGGCGCCGCCCCGGCCACCACAAAACAATTGACCCCCACCGGAGGCGTGATCAGTCCGATCTCTGCCAACAAGATGACACATACGCCGAACCATATGGGGTCAAAACCCAAAGTAGTCATAACGGGAAGGGTCATGGGCAGTGATACCGCCAGCATGGAAGGGGCATCGAGAATCATGCCCAAGAAAAGGTAAAGGACGACGATTAAAAACCATACCAGATAGCGGTTTAATTGCAACTCGATAATGCCGTCCCCTATCAAAGTTACTACCCCGCTTAAACTCATGAACTTGGCAAATACGATGGCGCTGGTAATAATAAAAAAGACCATAATGGAGGTACGCGTCGTCTCCAGCAGGGCGTTAAGTATTTTGATTTCTCGAAAACCTTTCTGCTTGATCACGGCGATGATCAGGGTAAACAGCGCTCCCAGGGCCCCACCCTCGGTCGGGGTAAATAACCCCGCGTAGAGGCCGCCGATGATGCTGCCAATCAAGATGATCAGGGGTCCCACATACTTTAAGGAAGCCATCTTCTCTTCGAATGAAAAAGTTTCTTTCATAATGGGAGCTATATTTGGGGTGCGTATAATCAAGATATAGGTGGTTATAATGAGGAGGGCCGCAAAGGTTAACCCCGGGAACACCCCGGCGATCAGTAATTCTCCGATGCTCTGGTCTGTAAGGATGGCATAGACAATCATCAGGGCGCTGGGCGGGATCATCACGGCTAAGGTGCCGGCAATGGCTACGCAGGCAGAAGCCAGGCTTTTATCATACCCATGCTTGACCATTTCCGGCAAAGCCAGTCTGGAAAAAAGGGCGGCGGATCCGACGCTCGAGCCTGTGGCCGCTCCAAAGAGAGCGGCCGCCAGGACGGTTGCGTGGGCCAGGCCTCCCTTCGTGCGGCCCAGCCATTTAGCAGCGGCATTAAATGTATCCTGGCCGATCCCGGCGCTCAAGGCAAAGTTCCCCATAAGAATGAACATGGGAATGCAAGAAAAATGATAGGAATGGGTGAAAGTAAAAAAAGTCGTGCGCAAAACGGAAAAAGCTGCTCCCGCGCCCCCAACTACAATAATCCCGATTGTGCCAACGAGCCCCAAAGCTAAAAATATATGGATACCCGATAAAATCGATATGACCAAGACGATAATCCCAATCAAGCCCACCATGGTTTCACTCATGAGCACCTCCCTCCTTACCTAAAGTGGGATGGTAGATCTCATGTAAAAAATCCATTAAGAACTGGATGGCTAATAATAAGCACCCCACCCCTGAGAAGAATTTTACAGGATAGAGCGGATATTGAATGGTTCCCCACTTCGTTTCCCTGAAAAGCCAGGAGTCCCAGGCAAAGAGGAATAAATTGTAGGCAACAACAGCGAAGAACGCCGTTCCGATGGCGTAAACGATCACCAATAAAACATGTTGGGCTTTGGCGGGAATATGGTCGGGAATGATTGTCACTCTAACGTGGCCCCTGGTCAATAGGGTAAACGCTGCCCCCATGAATATACAAAAAGTGAGCAAGCTTTCCACTATCTCCAGTGTTCCTTTTAAAGGGGCACCGAAAAACTTGCGGCTAAAGATATCGGTGCTGACGAGCAGCATCATGATAAAAAATGCCACGGAGGCTATAATGCCCGTCCATTTCAAAAATTTGCAGTAATTCTCATACAAATGTTCAAAATACTTCTGGACCATCTATTCCTCCCTTCAAAAAACATTCCCGCAATAAATAACTTAACGGGTAGCTATAGTGAAGGGCTTAAATAAATTGGGACGGATTGATCATCATTGCAAGCGACGCGGTAATCTCCTGAAATTGCCGGGTCGCTTCATTTCCTGCAAGGACTATCTTACTTAACCCTTCACTATAATTTACCGGGCACTCAAGGAATAAACGGCTGTATAATCTTTTCAGGATCAGGCACACCTTTGGCCCTTGCCCTATTAATCCAGTCTTTGTATATGGCTCGCACCAAATCATTATCGGTGGTCTTTTTTAGATCTTCCGGGGTTATGGGTACAATCTCAACCCCCGTCTTCTTCCATATTTCCTTTACTTTCTCCACTTGAATGTCAAGGGTCCTGACCCATTCATCCAGGTAGTCCCTGCCCAGCTTCATGGTAATGGTTTGGATATCGGGGGGCAAATTGTTAAAAGATTTAAGATTCATGATCAGGCAGTGGCCCATAATGGCCCCAAGAGGAAAGGAGAAATACTTGGCCACCCGGTCGATCTTCCATCGGTTGGCTAAGGTGATCCCGATTGGAGAGGCATCCAGCACCCCCCTTTCCATGGCCTCATACATTTCCGGAGTAGAAATGGAAACCGGAATCCCGCCTGCTGCCGTAATGAATGGGACCCAACCGGCGCCGATATTCCGAACTTTCATTCCCTTCATGTCTGCCAGCTTGCGGATGGGCTTTTTAGATAAAAGGCCGTAACTCTCCAGGGGGCGGAACCCGATGCATTTCAAATTTTTCTCGGTAAACTCTTTTACATATTGTGGGTATTTTTCATGTAGGGAAAACATGGTCTGGCCCAGTTCGAGGGTAGTCAAACGCATGGGCACCACAAACCCACCAACATCGTTAAGCGGAAAATGATCCGGAAAATAGGGGGTGATCAGAGTTCCAATGTCGCCCACGCCGTCCCGCACGGCCCAGGGAACTTCCATGATCCCGGCTAAGGTTCCGCCCCAGTAGATCACTACTTTGACTCTGCCGTTTGTCCTCTTCTCCCATTGGTTAGCAAACCACTGCACGGTAATCGCCTGGGGATCCAGTTCGGTCTTGGGGGCGTAGTTTGCCCATTTGAGTACAATGGGTTTGTCGGCAGCCCAGCTCAGGCTTAGCACACCGACAACCATCAAGAATACCACCAACACAAACAATCCTTTTTTCATTGTCTGACCTCCTTATTGCTTTTTATTTAAGTGGCGGCAAGCTGATTTTCCACCACCTTGCCTGTTTGTATGCTCAGGCAGAGCGTTTATCTTTATCAGTGGGCCGGTCGTCCCGCCCAATCTTGTAGCCAACCGCTTCCCGATCCCAGACGTTTGGAGAAAGCCCCTGCTCGACCAGTTCGACTTTCTGGATCTTTTCGGTTGGGGTTTTTGGCAATTTATCCACAAATTCCAAGTAGCGCGGCATCATAAAGAAGGACATGCGCCGCTTGAGCCAGTCCATGAGTCCTTCCGGGGTCAAATTGGAACCTTTTTCTACCACCAGCACGACCCGGATATCGTCCTCACCCCCAGGCGCCGGATGAGGTAAGGCAGCGCACTCTATCACGTCCGGATGGGCGAGAATGATTGTTTCCACGTCTTGGGCTGCGATATTCTCGCCGCGGCGGCGAATGCGCTCCTTCTTGCGGTCGGCGAAGTAGAAGTATCCATCGGCATCCCGCTTGGCAAAGTCGCCGGTGTGGAACCATAGATTCCGGAAGGCCTCCATGGTGGCTTCCGGTTGATTTAAATAGCCCTTCATCATAATCGATGGTAATTTTGGTCTGAGGACGATTTCACCCACTTCGCCAGGAGGCAGCGGGAAATCGTTGTTGTCCATGATTTCAGCCTCCCAATCCTCCACGACATGTCCGCATGAACCCTCACGCCGAAGAGGAAATTCCGTAGCGATCACTAAGCCGGTCTCGGTGAGTCCATAGGCCTCGAACAAACGAACGCCGAAGCGGTTTTCAAATTCAGGGTCGTAGTGGGCGTTGTACATCCCTCGCAGGCGATGGGCGCGGTCATAAGGACTGGTGGTTTGTCCTTTGAGGATGGGGGGAATGGTGAAAAGGGTATGGGCAAAAGTGGCCTGGCACTCACAGACCTGTTGCCAAAATTTAGAGCTGCTGAACCGTTCGGCAACGACTATCTCGGCTCCCACCATCAAGGCCGGCAGCACCCCCAGGCGGCTGGCCATTCCGTGGAATAATGGGAAGGGGGTGAATAGGATGTCGTCGCGGTTCAACCCGACGGCCCGCAGGAAGACACACGTAGAGGCGAAGAAGTGGCCATTGGGCATGACCACCCCTTTCGACGGGCCAGTTGTGCCGGAGGTATACATGATGCATTGAATGTCCTCGTAGGTAACAGATTCTTCCGGGTCGGGCCCGGCTGTAACCTGCAGATCCTTGAAATCAAGGTAAGCCCCAGGCCCTGCGGGAGGGTCTATATCCTTGCAGCCTCCCACCACAGCCACCCATTTAAGCTGCTGGCGGACTTTGTCCGAAACCGTGGCCAGAGCGGGCAGCAGAAAGGGGGTGACCACCAGCCCTTTCGCTTTCGAGTCTGCCAGAACATATTCGAGCATGTAGCCGGTGTAGGCGGGATTGGCGGGGACCATCACCGCGCCGATCAGGCAGCAGGCATACCAGGAGAAGACGAATTCGGCACAATTCGGAAGAAGAAGGGCAACCGACTCTTGCTTGGCCAAACCTTGGGCGCGAAAGCCCCGGGCAACCGCTCGGCTGACCAAATAGGCTTCTTCAAAGGTGTAACTTTTATCCTGAATCCTCAGGTAGGTCCGCTTTCCCTCGGTGCGGGCCACCTGAGCCATAATCGGCCCCAAGACGCGTTCTTTCAGGGGCAGGTTATAGAGCATGTACTGGTTCCTCCTTAGCGATACAGAACCTGGGAATCGTGATTTCCTCAGTGACATCATCGAAAACTACTTCCACCCGCATTCCCCGAAACAAGAAACGATTATCAATCCCCACGATATTGCTGATGACCATCGGTCCTTCTTCAAGTTCGATCATTGCCACATTGTAGGGAATATCCCCGGCAAACGACGGGAAATAACACCGGTGGAAGACCACCCAAGAGGCGATTTCTCCCCGCCCGGACATTTTCGACCACTCGTAGCGATTCGATCCGCATCTGCCACATACCGGCGAGGCAGGATAGCGAACATTGCTGCAATCTAAGCACTTCTGCAAGTGCAACTCATGCCGCTTGGCCGCCTGCCAGTAAGACCGATCCAAGTTCGTAATATTCGGCAGTGGTTTTGGGGGGGTGGGCATTTTGATCACCTCCTGTAAATAACCGTTGATGCCAAATTTCCGCGGCAGATAAACTGGATCACTTCCGCATCTTTCACCTGACGAGGCCCGCATTCGCGGCGCAACTGCCGCACGGCCTCAACATGATGCAACCAGCCCTGCATGTAGCTTTCCGAAAGGTGGCCCCCATGGGTGTTGATCGGGAGTTCGCCGCCAAGTTCAATGCGCCCGCCCTGGGTGAAGTCCCCGGCCTCCCCCGGTTTGCAGAAGCCGAAATTTTCCAGGCTTATCCAAATATTGATCGAGAAACTATCATAAATCATCAAGGCGTCGATATCCCGCTGCGTGACCCCGGCCATGCCGTAAACCATCTCCGCCGCCTTGGGCATGGTCTCCCGCCAAAGTCGGTGGTTAGGCAGCGAGGATTCCTGATACGTGTCCTGGCGCCCTATGCCGCTGATATAGACCGGTTTTTTGTTGAGGTCCCGGGCGCGCTCCGCCGTGGTCATGATCAGGGCAACCCCTCCATCGTTGATCAGGCAGTAATCATAAAGGTGCAGGGGTTCGACGATGAACCTTGATTTCTGGTGCATCTCCACGGTTAGCGGCTCCTTTTTGATGGCTAAGGGGTTCAGCATGGCGTGCCGCCGTTGAACAACCGGAACCATAGCCAGCTGTTCGCTGGTCGTCCCATACGTTTCGAAATGGAGCCGGGCCTGGAAAGCACTGGCTGCACCCGGCGAAGTAAGCCCGTAGTAATAAAAAGAACTGGAGTATTCGCGGCCCGGAGAAACAGTGGTCTGACCTCCAAACTTGCGGCCTTCTGTCCTGGAGCAGTTGCCGTAGATCAGGGCGATATTTTGACATAGGCCGGAATGCAGGACCATGGCCGCCTGCTGCACCAAGGGAATCGTCCCTAATCCTCCGACGTCAAAATTGGCGCCGTAGATGGGATTGAGCCCCAGCATTTCACCCAGGCGCACAAAGCTGATGTCACCCGGACCCTGGACAACGAGGCCGTCGATATCCCTTAAAGCGAGCCCGCAGTCTCCTAGGGCATCGTGTAACGCCTCAATGCCCAGCGTATAATGGTCAAGCTCGGGAAAAGTCCCCTGTCGAGAGGCCCCTACCCCTACAATGGCAATGCTATCTTTCAATTCTCTTAAGCGCTTAAAATCTCCGGGCACCGTGAGATCTCCCCTTTTTTTCAGTTTTTCAGGCTCCTGAAGAGCCGAGTTTGGGGTCCGGCCAATTGCCCTTGAGGATTTCCTCCGTGCACTCCCCAACATCCGATCCGGATCGCAATGAGCCGGGTGTCTTGGAAAATCTCCAGGGCAGGCCGCCTACAATGAGGTCTCCCCAATGGGCGGTCTTCAGGGTAATGATAAATTCATTTCCCAGGTGGTGGATGTGATGCCGAAAATCGTTAAAATTCATAAGCAGGCTGCAGGGCACGCCCGCCTCCCCCAAAAGCCGGATCCAACAGCCGGCCGGACGCGTTAAGAACTTTTCGGCCAGCAATGGAATCAAGATCTCTCGGTTTTCAATGCGCGCCGGATTGGTGGCAAACCGCGGATCATCGGAGAGTTGACTTGCGCCAAGCGCCGTGCACAACGCCTGCCACTGCGCTCTATTGGTCGCTGAAACGGCGATATACCGATCCTGGGTGGTAAACGCTTGGTCCGGAACTAAATAGGTTGTTCCGCTCCCCATGGGAACAGGATTCCCCCCGCCTAAATATTCGGCTAACCGCACCCGCTGCAGGGCCATGGCCGCCTGGGTCATGGTGGTGTCCACTCTCTGCCCTTTTCCAGTACGCTGGCGCTCCAGCAGGGCCGTCAGCACGCCCTGAACAATCACCAAAGAAGTGGTGACGTCGAAATGCCCGTACCAGCGCATTCTCTCCCGCAACCCGCCCTGCTGTCCATTCACGCACGTCGAGCCGCTAAATGCCTGAATATGGGGGTCCGCAGCCCCAACATCCGCCAGAGGACCTTTGGGCCCAAAACCGGATGCCGAAGCATAAATCAGTCGGGGGTTCAACTGGGAAAGCTTTTCATACCCCAATCCAATGCGGTCGGCAACCCCGGGACGAAAATTTTCGATAAAAACATCCGCCTGCCCAACAAACCCGTAAACCTTCTGCTGATTGGCCTCCTCCTTCATATCCAGGACGATCCCGCGCTTATTCAGATTCGATGTAATATAGGTCGTGCACAAACCTCGCTGGGCCGGTTTAACCGCCCGAATGAAATCCCCCTGGGGCGATTCCAGCTTGATCACATCACCGCCCAAGGCGCCGAGCAGGGCGCCGGCCCAGGGACCGACCGCTCCCATGCTGGCGTCCAATACCTTTAAGCCGGTCAAGGGACCCGGCAGTATTTTGCCGGTGGGAATAAAAACCTTTGCCTTCTGACCCCTTGTCTTTTTTCCCCTGGAAGGTGCGCAAACCTTCTTGGCCTCTTCCAGAGTGCACTCGCCCGGACGCGGCGCCGGCCGGCATCCCCGGTCCACTTGCGAATCGGAAAGCTTAAACGGAGTGCCCATCTGAGTCTGCGCTCCCAAAGGAGCCTCCGGAATATTGACCAACGGATTGAAAACCTTTACCTGCGGGTGGTCCAGCAACTCGGCGTAGTCGTGGAACTTAACCGATATGCCACCCAATTTGTTGATGAGTCTGGAAACCTCTACGCTTGTCATCGAGGCAAAGATCGGGCGGTAAACCTCCCCGTAAGTAAAGCGCCGGTCTCCGATATAAATGGTCGAACGCCAATCCTTATAGCCGGGATCGTCGATCAGTCTTTCCAGGCCGATGGCCTTGCAAAAGGCTACCCAGCCATCGCGGTACTGGATTCGGAAATCGAAGGTAACCTGGCCGTCCTTGGTTAGCCAACCAGTATCCGCTGGCCAATGCGGCCCGTTCAAATGGAAACCTTCCCAGGTATCCGGATTCGTTTGGGCAGCCAATAAAATACTTTTCAGGGATAATAAGGCCCCGAGAGCAGGAATGTGGATGATCTGGCCCTCTCCGCTTCGCGCCCGCCAGAATAGACCAGCAAGCACCGCCTGAACAGCATGCATGGCTGCTGCCGAGCAGCCAATCTCGTACCCGATGCGCCTCGGCTCCTTGCCAGCCTCCCCAATATAGCGGGTAAATCCCGATAGCGCCTGCAGGATCAGCTCCGAACCGGCAAGGCCTGAAAGCGGCCCCTTCTCGCCGACATCCGTAATTTTGCAAATGACCAATTGCCGGAAGCGCTTGACCAAAGAGTCCCAGTCAATCCCTCGGGAGGCCTCCTTCTGGGGGTCTTGCTGCACAACGACCGCGTCCACCTTGGGCAACAGCGCCTCCAACGCTTCCCGGCTATCTTCCGAGTCTAAATCAAGAACCAGGCTCCGCTTGCCGCGATTTAAATGCTCAAAAATCGCCGAGCTCCCGGAAGCCAGCGGCGGCCCCCATTCCCGGGTGCGGTCCCCTTCTGGAGGCTCTACCTTGATCACGGTCGCCCCTAAATCGGCAAGCTGCAGCCCGCATACAGGCCCGGCTACCCCCTCGGCAATCTCCAGTACAATCACGTTATCCAGGAGGGTCTTCTCTTCGGACACAAGGAGTTTCTCGGTCATTTTACGGCCTCCTTATGCAAGCTAAGAAGCTCCATCAATTTTCTTACGTTCGGCCACGTTTCTATGGCTGTCATCTGTTGAATCATCTCTCTCGTAACCCGCCGGTCCACCATCATCTCCTGGTGGACCGTTTCAACCATCTTGGTCACTTTTTCTAGATCAAAATTGTAATATTCCGGCTTGATGTCCATAACCTCTTCCACGGTTTGGCTGTTTTTCAATTTCACGGTCAAATGGCAGCTCAAGGGGGCGATGCGCGCATCGCTCGTAATAGCGGTTGCTTGGCACAGGGATAAAATATCGGGGTCCTCCAACGGATAATCGTCAGACAAACCGACTTTTCTTTTCACCAGAACCAGGGCCATTAAAAAACCGGCGCTTAAAAGCCCCTGCCTCTTATTATGAAACGGTCCTAGGTAATGAATCCCCGGGTATTTGTAGTCAAAAGGATTCATACGGATATGAATCTTAGCCACGTTTTCCGGCTTCAAATCGTGTTTGGCAACCAAACGAAACATGGCGGTTACAGGGGTCTGATTAAAGACACAGGTGGCATAAGGTTTGAAAGTGACGTTTAGAATTTCATAGGTCTTCCCCAGCCCTTCGGTTATTTTTCCCAGGTTTTCCAGTCGGCCGGCAAAGGCATGGCAAAAACCGGCCTTACCTTCCATGGAAGTGCTGGCGCCGGTCAGGCCAAAACTCGGTAGAAGGGCGGCCATAATCCCGTTGCGGACCACCATTGCGTTTTGAACCTTGCCTTCCATGGTGCCGGCTAAATACTGCTCGGTCGTCCCGCCGGCAAAGGAAACGGCTATGCCGAGGGCATCTCTGATGCGGTCGGCGGGATATTTAAAGAGCTTGGACATGGCAGCCGTTACCGCTAAAATGCCGTAAATCGTGCTGGACCGAAAGCCCCGAAGCGCGCTGAACGTGGTAAGTTCCCTGCTCACGGCCGCCCCGATCTCGTAGCCAAGAATAACGGACAAAAGAAAGTCTTTGCCGCCGGCCCCTGTAAATTCCGAGACGGCCAGAGCCGCAGGGATCACCACGCTTCCAAAATGGGTCGTCCCATGGGTATCGTCCACTCCCCGGTCGGCAAACAAAACCCCATTGACAAAAGCGGCTCCCATCAGCGATGCCTTTCCCCCTCCAATTAGGGTGATATCGCTTCCCGGTTCAAATTTCTCGATCCACTCCCGAGTTCTCTTGGGCAAGGGCATATTCCAACTGGTTATCGCCATGCCCATTCCATAGAGCAAACAAGTCTTGGCTTTTTCTACTACCTTTGGGGGAATATCGGATAACTTCGAGTCAAAAATAAATTGACTCATCTTTTGGGTTAAAGTTTCCATCCTATCCTCCACGAAAGGCCTCGGGTGCTCGACATTTTATCAGCCGGTCCCTGAACCCAAGGGAAAACACTCGGATTTCCAGCTGGAGAATCCCCTTGGGTCTAATTGAATATCAGGGGGTCAAATTGCCGGTTTAAACTTGATCAAGGTGATCTCGGGGGTTACATCCTCAAAGACGGCCTCCACCGGCAGATCACATCGAATATCTTGATTTTTTATGCCGACGATATTTCCGGTCATCAACGGCCCTTCAGCCAGTTGCACCGAAATCACATTATAGGGAATCTCTTCAGCAAAGGAAGGGAAATAGCGTTGATGAAAAACGACCCATGACCAAATCTTTCCTTTGCCGCTCAGTTTCCACCATTCATACCTGCTGGACAAACACTTGGAGCAGCCTTCGGAGGGCGGATACCAAATGTTTCCGCAATCGAGACACCTCTGAACCCGCAGCTCGTGTTTTTTGGCAGCCTCCCAAAAAGGGGCTTCTACAGGCGTAATCCGGGGTAAGGGTTTGGCATACTCTCCAGCCATGTTTTTTACCTCCTCAGAATATGGGTTGTGCTCAGGGGAGAGCTGCAGATGTATTGGACGACCTCACAATCCTTGACCTGCCTCAGACCGCACTCCCCTCTTAGCTGCCGCACAGCTTCGGCATGAATGGCCCAACCCTGCATGTAACTTTCCGAGCAATGGCCTCCGCTGGTATTGACCGGAAGTTCTCCTCCCAGTTCAATTCGCCCGCCTTGAATCCAACCCCCCCCTTCTCCTTTTGGGCAAAAACCAAACCCTTCCAAAGAGAAAAGAACATTGGGCAGAAAATTGTCGTAGATCTGGGCGCAGTCTATATCCTGAGGCCCGACGCCGGCCATCCGGTAAACTTGATCAGCGGCAATTTTCATGGCGTCATAGTTAAAGGTGAGGGTATGATAATAGGCCGCATGCTGGCCGACCTGAGCCGTGCCCATCAGGTAGACAGGGGACTTCTTTAAATCCCTGGCTCTTTCCGCGGTGGTGATGATAAAGCAAACGCTCCCGTCATTGATCAGACAATAATCGAGAAGACGGAGAGGGTAACAAATATATCTGGATTTCAGATACGCTTCCATGGTCAAGGGTTTCCGCATCACAGCATCAGGATTCATAGATGCATGACGCCTCTGAGCAACGGCTAAGATCCCCAGGGTTTCCTCTGAAGCGTTGAACTCGTGCATGTACCGTTGCCACATCAAAGCGAAACTCGCCCCCGGAGAAGTCATGCCATAAGGCGAATTGTAACTATCAAACCTCTCCGGTTCGGCGCCGTAGGTAGCCCCTCCCGTGCGCCCATTATTCCCATAGATACAAGCTACCACGTCGGCCATCCCTGAATAAACCCCCATGGCCGCCTGCTGCAGGCCAACTCCTGACATGCGCCCCTCTCCGGGGAGGATCAAGGTGTATCTCGGATTTTTGATGCCCAGCATAGTGCACATCTTCACGTAGGAGGGAATGCGACTGACTAAGACCCCGTCTATGTCTTCTTTCTTCAGGCCGCTGTCATCCAGGGCATTTTTAAAGGCCTCCAAACCCAAGCTATAAGGGGTCCTCAGAGGATCATGGGTGCGATAGAGTTCGCCATAAGAAGTGTTGCCCACCCCGACAATCGCCACTTTATCCCGGAAATCTTTAAGGCTCATGGCCTTGCCCCCCCTCTGGGGAAGCTTTTCATAAAAAAAGCCCCATTTCTCTTCGAAAATGGGGCTTCATTATCCATACCTTCATTCATATCTCTCCTCTCTTTTACGGGAAAAGTATTAGAAAGAACAAGGATTTAACCAAATTACTTAAATTGAGCGTTGGTATTATAATTTGTCATTCATCCATATTTTTGATGATCTCGTAAAAAGTTCCTTGGATCGTCACCCCGGCGAAAGCCGGGGTCCAGAACATCTTGAAATAACTGGATTCCGGCTTTCGCCGGAATGACGAAAAACCGCATTTTCATTCTTTTTACGAATTCATCAAGGTTCGTTTCTGAGGGAATATAATTGCCAGCAA
>Ga0154640_1026_pt1 | contig 17269 bp, 17 predicted proteins | sample Rifle2008BG13ft_FD_116069 | JGI IMG/M metagenome (GOLD analysis project Ga0154640, IMG submission 116069) | Deltaproteobacteria bacterium RBG_13_58_19 | reverse complement strand
GAAAATCCCTAGTGGCACCGGCTCGCCGGTGCTCCTTTAAAATGTAGCCGCAGGCTTTAGCCTGCGTTAAATAGACTATAGGCAAAAAAAACGCAGGCTAAAGCCTGCGGCTACAAAAAGATGATATGAACCTCGAGTTTTCCCCCCATCTGGACCGTCTCCTGGACCTGGCCCTGGAAGAGGACCTGGGGCCGGGGGATGTCACCACCCAGGCCCTGATCCCGCCGGAACAAAGGGGAGAGGCCCACATCCGGGCCAAGGAAAGGCTGGTAGTGGCCGGTCTCCCGGTGGCGGCCCGGGTCTTTCGGAAGCTGGACCCGGAGGTGCGCTTCCACCCCCAGGTGGCGGAGGGCCAAGAGGTGCAACCCGGGACCGTATTGGCGGCGCTCCAAGGCCCCCTGGCCCCCATCCTCACCGGGGAGCGGGTGGCCCTCAACTTCCTCATGCGTCTCTCCGGCATCGCCACCTTCACCCGGAAGATGGTGCAGGCCGTGGCCGGCTATCCGGTGGCCCTGGTGGATACCCGCAAAACCACCCCCGGCTGGCGGGCTTTGGAAAAATACGCCGTCCGGCTGGGGGGCGGCGCCAATCACCGCTTCGGCCTCTATGACGGCGTACTCATTAAAAACAATCACCTCACCGCGGTGGGCTCCATCACTGCCGCCATCCGCCAAGCCCGAGAGAAAACTCATCATCTGCTGAAAATCGAAGTGGAAGTCACCGACCTGGCCGGTCTCAAGGAAGCCCTGGACGCCGGGGCCGACATCATCATGCTGGACAACCTGGACGACGCTACCCTGGCCCAGGCCGTTAAACTCACCGGGGGCCGGGCCCTCCTCGAAGCCTCCGGCGGCATGACCTTGGAGCGCCTCCCCAAAGTAGCCGCCACCGGCATCAACCTCATCTCCATGGGCGCCCTCACCCACAGCGCCCCCGCGGTGGATATCCATTTGCGGGTAGTACTTGGGGGAGGGGGCTAAGGGGATTGTTTAAGGGCGAAAAGGTTAAAAGGCGAAAAGGGGAAAAGGGTTAAAGGAGATCAACTCGACCTGGCAATTTTTAATTCGCCTTTTCGCCTTTTTCCCTTTTTCCCCAAGATTATAAGAGAACAATTCATCGGCGGATAGGCCCTGCTAAAATGAAGGGCCGCCCCCCTGGCCCTCCCCCCAATTACCACTCATAAAACCCCACTGTATTCAGCACTTCGGCGTGGTCGAGGTGGAGGAGAGCCATATTTTCCAGGCGCACTCCCCCCCAGCCGGTCAGGTAGATACCCGGTTCGATGGTGCAGATGCTCCCGTTCTTGAGTTCGGTGGCCCGTTCTTTGAAGGGGCTCAGGTTGGGGGCTTCGTGGACGGCCAGGCCCACGCCGTGGCCCAGGGAGTGGCCGAAGGCCTCCCCGTAGCCTGCCTGGGCAATTATCTCCCGGGCCAGGGCGTCGGCATCCAGGCTGGACATGCCGGCATGGATGCCCTCTTCCGCTCTTTTTTGGGCCTGGCGCACCAGGCCGTAGATTTCCCGGAAGCGGTCGCCGGGGGGGCCGATGATCAAGGTGCGGGTCAGATCGGCGCAGTAGCCTGCCAGCCGCGCCCCCATGTCGATAATAATGGGTTCACCGGGTTTCAAGGCATAGTCGCCGGGACGATGATGGGGTCTGGCGCTGTTGGGCCCGGCGGCCACAATGGGGGCAAAGGCCAGGCCGTCGGCCTCGGCTCGGCGCAGGCGCTGTTCAATCTCCCAGGCCACCTGTCTCTCGGTTATACCCGGGGTTAAGATCCCCGCCACTTCCAGGAACACCCCCTCGGTCAAAGTCAAGGCCCGGCGCATGGCGGCCACTTCGGCCTCCGTCTTAACTTCCCTGAGACTTTCTACCAGTCCTTCCTCGGGCAACCATTCGAATTTTAAACCCATATTAGGAATTTCCTGGAGAAATCGCTGATATTGCCGAAAGGAAAGATAGGCGGATTCGAATCCCAGGCGACGGATTTCCTGGGAGGATAGGAGTGCGCCCAGAGAGGCTCCCGGGCTTCCTTGATAAATTTCCACTTGAAAATCCGGAGCTTCTTGTCGGGCCCATTCTTGATAGCGGAAATCGGTGAGCAGCCAGGCTGATTCCCTGGAAACCAGGAGCATGCCGCAGGATTCGCCCAGAATTTCTTCCCGGGCGGTAAAGCCGCTCAGATAGCGACGGTTTTCCGGGCCGGTGATCAAGAGGGCGTCCAGGTTCCTGGCGACCAGGATCTCTCCCAGGGCCGACAATCGCCAGGGAATAGGGGAGGTTATCATGCCTCGGATTCTGGGTTAATTGCCAGGCAAATGCAAGGGGTTGAACAGATTTTTTTACTTAAAGAAATAATTTACCTTGGTCGAAAAGTCTTAGAGAACTCTAGGGCTACTAGTGCCAGGAGGAAGGTCCGGAACAGATGGATACTGCCATCGATTTTCGCATGAGAGTGCTGGTGGTGGATGATTTCGCCACCATGCGGAAGATTATCCGCAATATTCTAAAGCAGATCGGCTTTGACGACATTATTGAAGCCGAGGACGGCAACATAGCTTTGCAGGTCCTTAAAAACGACAATATTGGCCTGGTGGTAACGGATTGGAACATGCCCAATCTATCCGGCTTGGAACTCCTGCAAAAGATCAGGGGCAATCCCGAAACCGCCGCTATGCCGGTGTTGATGGTCACTGCGGAAGGACTCAAAGATAATGTCGTGGAAGCCGTCAAATCCGGGGTCAATAACTATGTGGTGAAACCCTTTACCGCGGAAATTCTCCAGGAAAAGATCGAGCAGATCTTTAAGAAACTGGCAGGTGGATAAAACCGTGACCGAGACACCGATTTTCTGGGGAGACCCCACTTAGTGACTACCCCGCTGGACTCTAAAGAACTTATCGAGGACCTGGAGCAACTGGCCCTCAAAGTAGTGATGCTGGCCGAGGATGATTTGCCCGGTCTGGGGGGCTTTTTAACCTATTTGGATCAGTTGCAGGAAAAGATCGATCCTTCCCAGGCTCCGGAAGCAAGGGGGGTGCTGCAGCGACAGATTGAGGTGGGCAACCTCCTGGTCTTGCAGGAGATCAAGGCCCCCCTCCAGGCCCTGGAATTGCTTAGCCAGGGAGTGACTCTCCTCCTGGAATGGACCAGAGATGGAAAGTTTCCCAGTGCCGGGGAAGCCTGGGAATCTTATAACCGGATCTTAGGGGAACTGGGTTTGACTGAGGCGGTGCCGGTGGAATCCCGCCCTGCGGCTCCCAGCGCCGATGCCTTTATAGATGATCCGGAGTTGGCAACTAACTTCCTGATGGAAGCCCAAGAGCACCTGGAGGGCATCGAAACCCAACTGGTGTTTCTAGAACAAAATCCGGAAGACCTGGAAGCCATTAATGCCATCTTCCGGCCCTTCCATACCATCAAAGGGGTGGCCGGCTTCCTGAATCTGGCCCAGATTCAGGAAGCCGGCCATGAAGTGGAATCTCTGCTGGATGCGGTGCGCAGCGGTAATCTGCCAGTTACCCCGGCCCTGATTGATCTGGTCCTGGCGGCCGTGGACCTCCTCAAAGAGATGCTGGCGGACCTGAAGGAGTCCCTGGCCGAAAATCGCAGCCTGACCCACTTCGACCTTACCGCCCTCTTCGAGATGATCAAAAGAGTGCAGGATACCCCCAGTGACACCCCCCGGCTCGGGGAAATTCTGGTGGGCAAAGGTGATCTCGAGCCGGAAGAACTGACGGAAGTCCTAGAGAAGCAAAAAGAGCAAGAGGGCCCCAAGCGCCTGGGGGAAATCCTGGTAGAGGAGGGCAAGGTCCCGCCCCAGAAGGTGGCCCAGGCCCTGGTACAGCAAATGGCCGATACCAGGACCATCAAAGAAACCCAGGTAACCGAAACCGTCAAAGTAGACCTGGCCAAAGTGGACAATCTAGTGGACCTGATGGGGGAGCTGGTCATTATCCAGAGCCAAGTGAAGCAAAACCCCAAGTTGCAGGCGTTGGCCGATCAGAGGCTGGAGCGGGATTTAGGGCAAATGGCCCGCATCACCTCGGAGTTGCAGAAAATCTCCATGTCCATGCGCATGGTCCCCATCAGCGCCACTTTCCGGAAGATGGTGCGCCTGGTTCGGGACCTGTCCCAGAAAGTGAAAAAGTCCGTAAACTTGATTCTGGAAGGGGAAGAGACCGAAATCGACCGGAACATGGTGGAGGCCATCTACGACCCCCTGGTGCACCTGGTGCGCAACAGTTTGGATCATGGCCTAGAGAAACCCAAGGAACGCCAGGCCAAAGACAAGTCCAAGGAAGGGCAACTGTGGCTCCGGGCCTACCACAAGGGGGGAAATATTATCATCGAAATCGAGGACGATGGTCAGGGCCTGGACCGGGAAGCCATTCTGGCCCGGGCCCTCGAGCGGGGCCTGGTGGACTCCGGCGAACAACTAACCCCTACCCAGATCGACAATCTCATTTTTGAGCCCGGCTTCAGCACCGCCAAGGTGGTCACCGAGGTTTCCGGCCGGGGAGTGGGTATGGATGTGGTGCGTCAGACCATCGAACGGATGCGGGGCAAAGTCGAGATTCATTCCCGCCCGGGGGAAGGGTCCCTTTTCACCCTGAGGCTGCCCCTGACCCTGGCCATCATTGACGGCATGGTGGTCCGGGTGGGAGAGGAACGCTACATTTTGCCTACCGTGGGAGTGCGGGAAACCCTGCGTCCGGCCGCCGGAGATTACTTTACCGTGGAAGGCAAAGGGGAGTTGATTCAGGTGAGAAACCGGCTCATGCCCCTGATGCGCCTGCATCGCCTCTTTGAGGTGGGCCAGGACGACATCCACCCCACCGAGGCCCTGGTGATGGTGGTGGAGCACGACGGGGAGCAACGAGCCCTCCTGGTGGATGAAATCCTGGGCAAGCAGGAAATCGTCATCAAATCTCTAGGGCCTATTTTTCAACAACAGGAAGGTCTGGCCGGGGGCACCATCCTGGGTGACGGCAAAGTAGGGCTGATCCTGGACCTGGCCGGCCTCTATGAGCTGGAGGAAGGTAATCATGTTTAAACTGCAGGGAGGAGGATTATTTCAATGAAAACTTGGCTTTTATCCATGCGAGGCAAAATCCTGGGGCAATTCCTCTTTATCATCCTGGTCTTTCTTTCGGTGATTTTTTTCTGGATGCTACCGGCCTTGAAGAAAGCCGTCTTCACCGAAAAGGAGACCCAAATCCGGCATCTGACCCAAAGCGCCGCCAGCTTGCTGGAACAATACTATGCCCGGGAACAGAAAGGGGAACTGACCCGGGAAGAGGCCCAGAAGCAGGCTCTGACGGCGGTGAAGGGTCTGCGTTATGGTCCTGAGGGGAAGGATTATTTCTGGATCAATGACTTCCACCCCAAAATGATCATGCATCCCTTCCGAACCGACCTGGACGGCAAGGATATCACCGATTTCAAAGACCCCAATAACAAACATCTGTTTGTCGAGTTCGCCAAGGTGTGCAAGGACAAAGGCGAGGGCTTTGTGGATTACATGTGGCAGTGGAAGGACGATAAGACCAAGATCGTCCCCAAGCTCTCCTTTGTCAAGACCTTCACCCCCTGGGGCTGGATCGTCGGCACCGGCATCTATGTCAATGACGTGGGCGAGCAGGTGGCCAGCATGCGGAATGCCCTGCTCCTGGTCATCGTCCCGGTGGTTCTAGTGCTCCTGGGGATTCTTTATATTCCCATGCGCCAATTGGGCAGCCTGAACCAGGTGGCCAATGGCTTGCAGCGGGCCGCGGAGGAAGTGAACAGCGCCGCCGGACAGGTGGCCAGTTCCTCCCAGAATCTGGCTCAAGGCGCCTCCCAGCAGGCGGCCTCCCTGGAAGAGAGTTCCGCCTCCATTGAGGAACTGGCCTCCATGACCAAGCGCAATGCGGAAAGCGCCAAGGAGGCCAACCAGATGATGCAGGGCACCACCAAGGTAGTGGACCAGGCCACCACGACCATGGAATCCACCCAGCAGTCCATGGAGGCCATTTCCAGTGCCAGCAGCGATATTGCCAAGATCATCAAGACCATCGATGAGATCGCCTTCCAGACCAACCTCCTGGCCCTCAATGCCGCGGTGGAAGCGGCTCGGGCCGGAGAGGCCGGCGCCGGTTTCGCGGTAGTGGCCGATGAAGTGCGCAACCTGGCCATGCGGGCCGCGGAGGCCGCCAAAAACACCTCTGCCTTGATTGATGAGACGGTGAAACGCATCGGCGTGGGGGCCGATCTGGTGCATCAATCGGTGGATGCCTTCCAGGAGGTGGCCAAGAGCGCTACGAGAGTGGCCCACCTGGTGGAGGAGATCAGCGCCGCCAGCGAGGAGCAGGCTCAGGGTCTGGGCCAGATCAGCCAGGTGGTCTCCCAAATGGACCAGACGGTGCAGGCCACCGCCGCCAATGCGGAGGAGGCTGCGGCCACCAGTGAGGAGTTGTCGGCCCAGAGCGTCTCCATGCAGGGATTTGTGAAGCAGTTGGAACGGGTCATTGGCGGCGCGAAGGAGCATCACGCCTCTTTGGCCGGCGATTCCAGGGGCGACAAGAAAAGGCTCCAGAAGCTGGCTGCGGTGCGCCAGGGCCTAACCCGGCCCGGCCCGGATAAGAAGCTGCCGGACCCTGCCCCCAAAGGGCCCGTGTCACCGGAGAAGGTCATTCCCCTGGATGAGGGTGACTTTAAGGATTTCTAGACTTTGGCCAACCCCGGCAGCCGGCGGTTTTCGCCCCTGCCGGGGACCGAAGTATTTTCGGTCGGTATGGAGGGGCTCAGTTCCCATCCCCAGCTCCTAGCTCACGGCTCCTGATAAGATTCTGGCGAATCGTCCAGGAGCTGGGCGTATTACCCTAAGATAAGCCACCACCGAAAAGCCGGGACCTCCCATTCAAACCAATGACAATTCAGCTCCATTGGAGGTAGCGCATGTTCAAAAACCTGCGGTTAAGTGTGAAACTCATCGGCGGCTTCGGGATCGTGGCCCTGGTTACTCTGGCAGTTGGTTTGGTGGGTTGGCAGGGAATCACCCAGACCAAGAAAGCCGGTGAAAAACTGGCCTTTATCGATGGGGTAGTCAAACAGGTACTGGGCCGGGAGATTGACCACCTTAACTGGGCCAGAAAGGTGGGGGAATTCCAAAGGGATGAAAACCTAACCGAACTGGCCGTGGAAAAAGATGACCATAAATGCAACTTCGGTAAATGGTATTTCAGCGAGGACCGGAAGAAGGCCGAAGCCGAGATGCCGGAGATCGCCCCGTTACTTAAACAGGTTGAGGAACCCCATCGGAGATTGCATGAGTCTGCCAAGACTTTGGAAAGCATCCTGAAGAAAGGCAAGGATTTCCGGGGTGAAGCCGTAGCCTACTATCAAACGGAGACCCTTAAGGAGTTAAAAAACGTCCAGGAACTCCTCCGGCAGATTTCCCCTAAGGCTGAACAACATGCCGGGGAAGTAAAGAAGGGCACCGCCGCCCGGAGCGGTCGTGCCGTAAACCTGGCCATCCTGGGCATGATCCTGGGTGCGGCGGTGGCCTTGACCTTGGGAATCGTCTCATCCTATGCCATTACCCGGCCCCTTAACCGGATCAGTGAAGGCCTGAGCGAAGGCGCCGATCAGGTGGCCGCGGCCTCCTCCCAGGTGTCTTCCGCCAGTCAATCCCTGGCCCAAGGTGCCTCGGAGCAAGCCGCCTCTTTAGAGGAGACCTCCGCCTCCCTGGAGGAGATGGCCGCCATGACCAGGGCCAACGCGGATAACGCCAATGAAGCCAATATCCTGATGACTGAGGCGGGTCGGGTGGTGCATCAGGCCGACCAGTCCATGACGGACCTGATCAAGTCCATGCAAGAGGTATCCACGGCCAGCGAAGAGACGGCCAAGATCATCAAGACCATTGACGAGATCGCCTTTCAGACCAACCTCCTGGCCCTTAATGCCGCGGTGGAGGCGGCCCGGGCCGGGGAGGCCGGGGCCGGTTTCGCGGTGGTGGCCGAAGAGGTCCGCAACCTGGCCATGCGGGCCGCGGAGGCCGCCAAAAACACCGCTAATTTGATCGAGGGGACAGTGGGTAAGGTGAAGCAGGGCTCCGACTTGGTGGGCAAGACCGGGGAGGCCTTTTCCCAGGTGGCTACCAGCTCCGGCAAGATTAAGGAATTGGTGGCGGAGATCGCCGCGGCGTCCGCCGAACAGGCCCAGGGTGTTGACCAGATCAATAAGGCGGTGGGTGAAATGGATAGCGTGACCCAGCAGGTGGCCGCTAACGCCGAAGAGTCGGCTGCGGCCTCGGAGGAGATGAACGCCCAGGCGGAGCAGATGAAGGGGTTCGTCCAGGAGTTAACGGTCATTGTGGGGGGAGGTGCCGGGCAGGAGGAAGGTCCCGGGAATGGCGAAACGTCGGGGCGTAGACTGCTGGCCGGGCTGTCCCGGGTGCATCGGTCCATCAGGGGCCCGGAGAAAAACCAAAGGCTGTTGGTCAATCGGGACTAGCCTGACAGGGAGAGCCCGCCGATTATTCCCTTGGAAGACTAAAGGGTTAAGGACTTTTAAACTTGCCGCTAAAAGGTTAAATCTCGGCCCTGTGCCTGCTCTCATGAAAAACCAAGAAAAGGGCTAAAAATTTATGAATTTTAAAAAGAAGATAATCCTCATGGGATTGGCTGCCGCAATTTTGCCGGCGCTTCTCATAACTTCAGTAACGACCTATAAAAACGCCAAGTTAAGCAAACAGGTAAGCGAGGAATTGCAGCGAGAAGGACAGGACCGCATCACGAGTCTGGCCCAACAAATGTACGGCCTTTGCCAGACTCTCAATGAGTCCTACTCCCACATGATGGCAGCCTATATCAGGGTTGCCAACAATGAATTACTTGACCAGGGGAAGCTGACCCTTTTACCTGAGCAGGTGCAATGGGAGGGGATTAACCAGTTCACCAAAGAGGCTGCCAGGGTGTCACTGCCCAAAATGGCCGTGGGCGGGACCTGGTTAGGACAGATTCGCCACCGGGACGAAAAGGTGGGGGTGGTTGATGCGGTGAGCAAACTGGTGGGGGGGACCTGCACAATTTTCCAGAGGATGAATCCCCAGGGGGACATGCTGCGTGTGGCCACCAATGTTTTAAAAGAGGACAACACCAGGGCCATAGGCACCTTTATCCCCGCCACTAATCCGGATGCCTCGAAAAACCCGGTAGTCGCCTCGGTACTGGAAGGCAAGACCTATGTGGGACGCGCTTTTGTGGTCAACGCCTGGTACATTACCGCCTACGAGCCGCTCCGGGATGCCTCGGGCCAAGTCATCGGGCTGATTTACGTGGGCATTAAGGAAACAGAAATGCCCGGCGCCAAAAGCTTGCGGGAGAACATTCTTGCCCAGAAGATCGGCTCTTCCGGTTATGTCTTCGTTCTCAGGGGCTCGGGCGCCCAGCGAGGATCTTATATTATCTCATCTAAGGGGCAGCGGGATGGGGAGAATATTTGGGAGACCAAAGACGCAGGCGGGAAACAGTTTGTCCAAACAATAATCAATGAGGCTCTCCGAAAGCCCGGCCGGGAAGTTACTCTTCATGAATATCTCTGGCAAAACTCCGGGGAGAAGCAACCCACTAACATGGTTACCGCCGTGACTTACTTCAAACCCTGGGACTGGGTGATCGTGGTCGCCTCCTCCAAAGACGAACTCCAAGCCGCGGCTAAGCAAATGGAGGCAACTTTCTCCGGACTTTTTCAGAGCCTGCTCTGGTTAAGCCTTGTTACCATTGGCATCGCCGGGATCTTAGCGGTTTACCTGGGAGCCTCCTTCTCCAGGCCTATTGCCCAGGCGATTTCAGGTCTAAGAGGAATCACCCAGCAGGTATCCTCCGCCTCCACCCAAGTATCCTCCGCCAGCCAGTCCCTGGCCCAGGGGGCCTCGGAGCAGGCGGCCTCCCTGGAGGAGACCTCCTCTTCCCTGGAAGAGATGGCCTCCATGACCCGGGCCAATGCCGACAACGCCAATGAAGCCAACATCCTGATGACCGAGGCGGGTCGGGGAGTGAATCAGGCCAACCAGTCTATGAGCGAACTGACCACGTCCATGAAGGAGGTGTCCGCGGCCAGTGAGGAGACCGCCAAGATCATCAAGACCATTGACGAGATCGCCTTCCAGACCAATCTGCTCGCCCTGAACGCCGCGGTGGAGGCGGCCCGGGCCGGGGAAGCCGGGGCCAGTTTCGCGGTGGTGGCCGATGAAGTCCGCAACTTGGCCATGCGGGCCGCGGAGGCTGCCAAGAATACCGCCAATCTCATCGAAGGCACGGTGGGCAAGGTGAAAGGGGGCTCCGACTTGGTGGCCAAGACCGCGGAAGCCTTCTCCCAGGTGGCTGCCAGTTCCACCAAAATGAAGGAACTGGTGGCGGAGATCGCCGCCGCCTCCGGCGAGCAGGCCCAGGGGGTGGACCAGATCAATAAAGCTGTAAATGAGATGAATAATGTGACCCAGCAGGTGGCCGCCAATGCCGAGGAAAGCGCCAGCGCCTCCCAAGAACTTACGGCGCAGTCCGAACAGATGAAGGGTGTGGTAGGAGAATTGGTAGCCATAGTGGGGAGTGACGCCGGCAATCACACCGGGAATCGGGAAGGCTGGCGACGTCTCTGGGGGAGAGTGTCCATCGCGCCTCAGGCCATCCCCCCACCCGGTCAAGAGAAAAAGCTCCTGGGCCCTATCCAGAAGGGAAAAAAGGTGACTCCGGAGGAGGTCCTTCCCTTGGAAGAGGGGAGTTTTAAGGACTTCTAACCACAGGTTTCGAGTCTCGGGCCATCATAACTCGGGTAATCCGGGTTCTGCCGGCAGAGGCCCGGGACCCCGTCCCCCCCCGGGGAAAATCATCACCGGGGGAGAAGAAAACCTTAAGGATTTTTAATATTTCCTCCGATACATGACACAGGGAAATGATCTAGTTGCCGCCGGGCGGCGGTGAAAAATAAGGAAAAATTGGCACTGGGGCCGGAGTAGCCCTGGTCCCAGAAATGTTTTAAGGAGGTAAAACCATGGCCCAGGCAGCTCGCCAAGTGGATGCGGCCAGCCACGCCCTTCAGGATAAAGAGGGAAAATATCTGACTTTTACCCTGGCCAATGAGGATTACGGCCTGGAAATCCTGAAGGTGCGGGAAATCATCGGCATGATGGATATTACCGCCATTCCCCAGACGCCGGATTATGTCAAAGGGGTGATCAATCTTCGGGGCCGGGTGATACCGGTCATTGATTTGCGGCTCAAGTTCGGTCTCCCCCCCATGGAATATGGAGAACGTACCTGTATTATCGTGGTGGATGTAAAAAGTGACGTGGGGTCGGTGCAGATGGGGGTGGTAGTGGACTCCGTCTCCGAGGTGCTGAACATCGGGGGGGAAGATATTGAACCGCCCCCGGGCTTCGGCGGCCGCATCAATACCACGTATATCTTGGGAATTGCCAAAGCCAAGGGCTCTATTAAAATCCTGCTGGACATCGACCGGGTGTTAACCATTGAGGAGTTGGCCGGCATCGATGGCATGGCTGACTGAGCTAGGCAAGATAAAAGTAAGGAAGACTTAAGTGGCTTTATTCTCCAGTCCTGGCGCCAGGCGGGAAAAGGAACGGGAAAGTCTGTTCCCAGCCGACTCTGTCTTAAGAATACCGGATCTTACCGAGCAGGAATTTAACAATTTCTGTCAGTTGATTCGCCAGCATGCCGGTATTCATCTGACTACCCAGAAGAAAGAGTTGGTCCGGGCTCGCCTGATGAAGATTATGCGGGCCCGAAGTCTGGCCAGTTTCCAGGACTATTACCGGCAAGTGCTGGAGGATAGGAGTGGCGCGGAGCTGACCCTGCTCTTGGACGCCATCTCCACCAATCAGACGGCCTTTTGGCGGGAACCGACGCATTTTCTCTACCTGGCCCAGGAAATCCTCCCCCTATGGAGCAAGCAGGTCCGGGGAAACCCCCGCTGGCGTTTTTGGAGCGCCGGTTGTTCCAGCGGCGAAGAACCTTATACCCTGGTCATGGTGCTTCTGGACGCCCTGTCCGGTTATGACCTGTCCGGAGTCAAGATTCATGCCTCGGATATCTCTACGGAAATGTTGGCCCATGCCCAGCGGGGCGTCTACCCCATAACCCGGGTGGAGCCCTTATCGCCGGAATGGCGGCGGCGTTTCTTCCAGAAAGGCGTCAACCGATGGGAAGGTTTTGTCAGGGTCAAGCGTGAGGTTAGGGCCATGGTGCAATTTTTCCGCCTTAATTTCATGGACCCCTTTTCCTTTAACGAAGAATTCGATCTGATTTTCTGCCGTAATGTGATGATCTATTTTGAGAAACCTACTCAGGCGGAATTAATCAATAAGTTTTATAAATGTTTGCGGCCCGGAGGTTATCTGTTCATCGGGCATTCGGAGAGCCTGTGCAGTACCAACCATCGCTTCATCTATGTTAAACCCACAATCTATCGTAAGTAGGACCACAGGGATGCAATTAGTGGTAGGGGTGGCCGACTTGAAGGTTAGTAACCAGGCGACGGATGTCCTGGTGACCCACGCTCTGGGATCCTGTATCGGTGTGGCTATTTATGACCCGGTGGCGAAAGTGGGGGGCATCTTGCATTATATGCTCCCGGAATCCGGCCTGGATCCCAGGAAGGCCCAGGAAAACCCCTTCATGTTTGCCGATACCGGGATCCCCCGTCTCTTTCGGGAATGTTACCAGTTGGGGGCCCAGAAGCAGCGCCTGCGGGTGAAAGTGGCGGGGGGCAGTCAGGTCCTGGGAGGGCAAGAGCATTTTCAAATCGGCCGGCGCAATTACGCCGCCTTGCGGAAAATATTTTTGAAGAACAACGTCCTGGTTGACACTGAGGATGTGGGCGGGGTTAACGCTCGTACCCTTTTCCTGGAAGTGGCCACGGGAAAGGTCTGGGTCAGAATTTTCGGCCAGAATAACCGAGAGTTATAGCAGCAAGGACAGGAAGATGACCCTGGTACCGCAAATCCTACAATCCTTGAAAAACTTGCCGCCCTTTCCCATGGTGGCCCAAAAGGCCTTGCTCTTGCTCAATAAGCCCGAGGTGAGCATTCAAGAGATGATAGAGGTGGTAAAATTCGATCCCTCCATCACCGCCAACATTCTGCGCATCAGCAATTCCGCCTATTTCGGGCTGAGACGGGAGATTCATTCCCTGCATCAAGCCCTGCTTCTCTTGGGAACTCAGGAATTATTGAAAATTATCATTGCCAGCGGCGCCACCCGTCTTTTTGCCGGTTCCGCCCCGGGTTATTTTCCCGACAACCAGGGGCTTTGGCGCCATTCGGTGAGCTGCGGGCTCATGGTGGACCTGCTGGCCCGGGAACTTTCCCTGGCCGATCAGGCCACGGGTTTTACCGCCGGGCTGCTCCATGACATCGGCAAGGTGGTCTTGAGTCTCTATGTGGACCAAAAATTCGCCGAGATTATGAAATTAGTCCAGGAGAGGGGGGTCTCTTTCCAGGTGGCGGAGAAAGAAATACTGGGGATGGACCATGCCGAAATGGGAGGGGAGATGGCTCGCATTTGGGACTTTCCCGACCGCCTGCGCCTGGTCATCACCTACCATCATTTGGACAAACCTGAGGCTTATGCTGATGACCTGGTATTATTAGTGAATCTGGCCGACCTCCTGGTCCTCATGTTTGGCCAGGATGTGGGAGCCGATGGCCTGGCTTACACCGGTTACCCCGAAGTGTTGAAGCACTTTCAGCTCCGAGAGCGTGACCTGCAGAAAGTCCTGATGCTCTTTGGCAGCGCCTGGAGTGAAGCACAGACTTTCTTCGGTTTGGGGGGGGCTTAAATGGCCTATAATGTGCTCATCGTTGATGATTCGGCCACTATGCGGACCCTGATCCGTAAGATATTGTCCATCTCCGGTTTCGATGTGGGAGAATATTTTGAAGGGGCTAATGGCCTGGAGGCCCTGAAAGTCCTGGAGCAACATTGGGTGGATATCATTCTCTCCGATTTGCATATGCCCGAAATGGATGGAGAGGCCTTTATCAAGGTCTTGCGGGATCATAACTTGTGGCGGAACATCCCGGTAGTCCTGGTCACCACCGAATCCCGGCAGGAAGTTCTAGATCCCTTCGTCCAGCAAGGGATCCAGGGTTATATCCGTAAACCCTTCAAGCCGGAGGCGATTCGAGACAAACTAATCAGCATTTTAGGGGGCGAGCTTCATGTTGGAGAACTTGAAGGCTGCGACTTTTGAGGTCTTGGAGACCATGTTCTTCCTCTTTCCCGAGACCCTGGAAGGGGTGGCCGGCCTGTTCCACGGGCCCGGGGTCCGGGCCTGGGTCCCCATCCAGGGGCCAAAGGGCTTAAGGGTCGGGTTGACCGTGCCCCTGAAGATGGCCCAGGAAATGGGCGCCAATTTTCTGGGCATTTCTACAGACCAACTCTCCCAGGAAAAAATGGAGGACGTCTTAAAGGAGGCTGCCAATATGGTGGCTGGGGCTTTCCTGGGCCGAGAGAAGGCTTCCGCCGACTTTCATCTAATGCCGCCCCAGATCACGATCCTCAACCTCGATGAGGAGAAGTGGGAAGAAAATGGGAACCATGTATTGTTTGCGGTGGATGACTATGGCATGGAAGTATTTCTCGAAAAGAACGGCAACAGTTGATGGTCAACTGCACCCGCTTCCCTTTGGAATCAGGCGCTGACGCCGCCAGGAAAAGGGAAAAAAGACCGGCAAAAGAAAGAAGGATGGCTATCTTTCTTCAACTAGTAAAGGTGCCCTAAATCCGGCCCTTTTACCGGGAGGATGGCAAGGTTCAAAATGCCTAAAACCAAGGTCTTAATTGTCGATGATTCCGCCATTGTGCGGAAAATTTTCAATGATTTGATCGCCCAGACCCCTGACCTGGAGGTGGTGGGTACGGCCCCCGATCCTTATGTGGCCCGGGACAAGATCGTCCAATGCCAGCCCGATGTCATTACTCTGGACGTGGAAATGCCCCGCATGGATGGCCTCACTTTTCTGAAAAAGTTGATGCATTACCATCCCTTGCCGGTGATCATAGTCTCCTCCCTTACCCAAAAGGGCAGCCAAATGGCCGTGGAGGCCCTGGAATACGGCGCGGTGGAAGTCTTGGCCAAACCCGGCGGCGCTTTCTCGGTGGGCGATCTGGGGAAGCAACTACTGGATAAAATCCGGGCCGCGTCCAAAATTAAGATGGAAAAGAGAAACGACAACTCACCCCCCCCACCCCCGCCCACCAAGGTGGCGCCCTTGACTCAGACCACCAACAAGATCATTGCTATCGGGGCCTCTACCGGTGGCACCGAAGCCATCAAAGAAGTGCTCCTGCGCCTGCCCCCCAATGTGCCGGGGGTGGTAATCGTGCAGCATATGCCCCCCAAATTTACCACCGCCTTTGCCGAGCGCCTTGATAAAATGTGCGCCCTGGAGGTACGGGAGGCCCAAGACGGGGACTCCGTGCTCACCGGTCGGGCCTTGATCGCTCCGGGGAACTACCATATGCTCTTAAGAAGGAGCGGCGCCCGCTATTATGTGCAAGTGAAGGACGGCCCCCCGGTGCATCACCAACGCCCCAGCGTGGATGTCCTTTTCAACTCCACCGCCCAGACCGCCGGGGCCAATGCCCTGGGGGTAATCCTCACCGGCATGGGGGCTGACGGCGCCGACGGCCTCCTGGCTATGAAGGAAAAAGGGGCTTATACCATCGCCCAAGATGAAGCCACCTGCGTGGTCTTCGGCATGCCCAAAGAAGCCATCAAAAAAGGGGCGGCGAATAAGGTGATGCCCTTGCTGCGCATCTCGGATGAGATCCAGAAAGTCCTGACCACCTCCACTTCCTGACGCCGTCCTCCCCGGGGCCGGCCGGCCGGTTCTTGCCATCTTTCGGCACTTCTTGATACAATCAAAGCACCATTGCTTCGAAGTCAACCGGCTTCCACTCGGTGGTCATCGTTTCTTTACCGGAAAGTAGATCGCCTAGAACTTCGTGAGGTGTAACTTGCTTAAATTGATATGTTTTGACTGTGACGGCGTCCTCTTTGACTCCCGCCAAGCTAATATCGCTTACTATAACGCCATCCTCAAGAACTTTGACCTGCCCTCCATGGGTCCTGAGGAAGTGGATTATGTCCACAGCCACACCTTCCACCAGTCCCTGGAATATCTCTTTCAGAGCCCGGGTGAGGTGGACGCGGCCCTGGCCTTTGGCCGCACCCTGAATTACCAGCCCTTCATCCCCATGATGGAGGAAGAGCCCCATCTGAGGGAGTTCCTGGACTTCTTGCGGCCCCAGTTTTACACTGCCCTGGCCACCAACCGCACCACCACTACCCACGCGGTGTTGCTTTATCATAAGTTGGCGGACTATTTCGACCTGGTGGTCTCCGCCCTGGATGTGACCCAACCCAAACCCCACCCGGAGTCCTTTGAGCGCATCCTGGCCCATTTTCATCTTGAGCCCGCCGAAGCCATCTATATCGGGGACTCCCGGGTAGATGAGGCCTTCGCCCGCAACGCCGGGGTGACCCTGGTGGCCTACCGCAACCCCCAACTGAACGCGGCCTACTTCCTGGATTCCTTTGCCGACGGCCCGGCCTTGATTAGGACTTTGCTGGGAGGGTGAGAGGGGGTTAGAAATGATTTGGGGGAGGGGGCTAAGGGCCGCAGGCCCACTTACAATCCTCCCCCAAGCCCCCTCCCCCAATCCCTTATGGGGTTGAAAAGACCTGGGCAGGCGGGGCCTTTGGCCCCGCCTGCCCAGGTCCCATACGCGGGTTGGGAGGGGGGTGTGGGGGGAGGGCCAGTAGCACAGGCTTCCAGCCTGTGCTCAGGTCCCTGGCCCTCCCCTCAAGTAACTTTCCTCAAACTCCCGCCATCAATTTATCGAATTCTGCTACGGTTACGGCCGGGGAGGTAGTGAAGGCGATCCCCGTCAGTTTGCTCAAGGCCACGGAAAACTTCATGGCCTCTCCGATTCCCGGCAAAGTGACGATAAAAATCAGGTCCTTTTCCCCCAGCAGGGCATACATGCCTTTGATTTCCCCTTTGAATTTCTTGGCCAGTTTCACGGTTTTGTCAGTGCGATCGGCGCTGATCTTCTTCACCGCTTCGCCGGAATACTTGCCACACATGATGAAGGTCGCCATAAAAAAGTCCTCCTTTGGGGCCAGGGGTGTCCATTGCCGCCGTCTGGCCTAATTATGGCCGCAAAATACCAGGGCGTCTTATTTTTGTCAATGATTTTC
>Ga0154640_1047_pt1 | contig 17319 bp, 16 predicted proteins | sample Rifle2008BG13ft_FD_116069 | JGI IMG/M metagenome (GOLD analysis project Ga0154640, IMG submission 116069) | Deltaproteobacteria bacterium RBG_13_58_19 | reverse complement strand
GCGCAGGACAAAGTTGGTCAAGGCCCGGTCTTCGCCGATGGTGGCGGGCTTTCCCAGGAAGGTCTGGTCGCGCCATTGTTCCAGGACGGGCCGGAGTACCGAAGCCCGATAAGCGGACAGGGCCCCGGGGGTGCAGGTGACGCAGCCGTAAATAGATTGGGAAGCCCGGAGGAAATCGAAGGCCAGGACAAAGCGGACGGCCAGCATCCGGGCCATCAGGCTGCGGAAGCGGTTATGCACCTTGACGTTGCCGGCCACCGCGCCGATGCGGGGGTCCTGGAGCATGGGGGCGATAACCTGTTTTAAGGTATCCCGGCTGATAATGCTGTCCGAGTCGATGGTGATGAAGAATTCGCCCTTGCCCTGGGTGAAGCCGGTATAGAGCCCTTCTTTCTTGCCCCGGTTTTTGGGGAAGCGGATAGCCTTGATCAGGTGGGGAAAGCGTTGCTGGGCCCGGTCAATGTAAAACCAGGTGTCGTCCTTGGAGCCGTCGTCAATGCAGATGATCTCCAATTTATCCGCAGGGTAATCGGCCCCGGCCACGGAATAGAGGGCGTTTTCCACCATGGCCCCTTCGTTGTAGGCCGGGACAACCACAGTTATCGCCGGGAGCGGACCGGATGGCAGGGCATAAGGCTTATAGCGCCACCAGAGCACGGTGCGCATGATCTGGAAGGTCAGATAACACAGAGTGAAGCCGGCCCCCAAAGCCAACAGGGGAGAGGTATAACTCCGGCGGCTGAGCAGTTGGAGATAACCGTTAAAAGAGCCGAATTTAAGGGCGATGACAAAACAGGCCAACAGGAAGAGGGGAACCAGAATCTTCAAAACTACGTCCAAAATCTGGAGGCGCTGCTCTTCCTTGGTGCGCCAGCGGTTGTATGCCGCAGGTAAAGTGCCGTTAGTAGGTCCCATGTAAAAAAATTACCCCTTGTAGCCAGAAATTTTAGCGAACTATCTAGTAATGCAAAGGGCTTGCCAAAAAGCTGGGTTTGGGCCGGGGATAACTATCTGATATGTTTCTTAAAAAAATAAGAGTAATTCCGGTTCCCCCTCAGTTTGAAGAAATATTTCTCCATCTGAGAGAAGGGGTGGAAAGCCCAATAAATTGTTCTCAAAATGATAAAAATTGGGGGGTGAAGAAGAAATATTGACGTAAGGGAGGGTAGGGTAAGGAGAAAAATTTTTACTCCTTCTAAAGTTGGCGGAAAATCCACCGGCTGGCAGGAAACCGCTTTTCCATCATCTTGAAGGAATATAATGGTCTTAAGTCCTGGAAAAAACAGAATAGTTCGTCTTCCTCAGAATGACCTTACCGGGTCCGGGAGGTTTTGCCACAGCTTGTGGTTCACTTCCGGGGAATATTGTGATAATAGTGAATCAGATTGCTTAAAGGGTTGCAGGGAAGGGTTCAGACCCCCAGGGGCAGAAGGAAGGCGTGATGGAAGAGGAAGGCACCTACCAACGCGGTGAAGGCACGGGGAAACTGATATTGGATCAGATGGGCGAGGTGGTGCGTGTGCCCCGGGGTACCCGGATCGTCAGCCAGGGAGAGGAACCGAATTATTTTTATGTGATCCAATCCGGCAAATTAAGGGTCTTTCTGGAGACCGAGGAAGGCATTCGCACGGATCTTACGGAATTGGGGCCGGGGGACTATTTCGGCGAAGTGGCCCTGGTCACCGGGCAACTCCGCACCGCTTCGGTGGAGACCGTGGAAGAGACTAGCCTGTTGCAGATCTCCAAGGAAGAATTTGACCGGGTACTGGATAATAATCCCCAGTTGGCCCGCCATATTATCAACCAACTGGCCAACTGGCTGGTGAAGGGGGACCGGCGTTTAGAGAGCGAAGTGGTGCACCAAGTGAAGCTCCAGAAGATTTCCTGGTTTGACTATGTGCTCCTCTTCGGACTGATTATTTTGCTGGCCGTGGGCTTTAATTTTTTCAACCCCAACGGCGTCTCCCTGGTGGAGGGGTGGGGAGAGAAGGACACGGTGCCCCGGGTGGGGCTAAAGGAAGCCGAGGCGGTCTACAAAAATCAGGAGGCCATGTTTATCGACGCCCGGCCTAATAATTTTTTCAATCAGAAACATATCAAAGGGGCCCTCAATGTGCCCCTGCCCTTGTTCGATTTTCTTTATTTAATGCAATTGAGCCAGGTGCCCAAGGACAAGCCTCTGATTGTCTATGGCCACAACATCAGCCGCCATTACGATCTGGACGTGGCCCGGAAGCTGATGCTGCGGGGTCATGAGAAGGTGATGATCCTGGGCGGGGGCGCGGACGGCTGGCACAAACAATTTCCCCTGGAGCCGGTGAGATGATGGATTGGAGCATGTTAACCAACGCCTTGTTGCACTATCCTTACATGATAGTGAGCGTCCTGTTGCTCCTGGCGCTAATCATTCTGGAGATCACGGGAAAATCCCAATTAATCAAGGCCTTTTGGAGTAATCCTTATGCATCGGCGGCCTTCCGGTTATTTTTGGGGGTATCCTTCATCGTGGCCTCCATGACCAAGATTCCCTATCCCGCGGAGTTTGCCGAGAATGTGGCGGGGTTTATGATGGTGCCCACCTGGGGGGTGAACCTGATGGGGGTGCTCATGCCCTGGGGGGAGCTGGTAGCCGGGTTGTTTCTCATACTGGGGATTCGCACCCGGGCCGCGGCCACTATCATCGGGGCCTTGTTGGTAGTGTTCATCGTCGGCCTGACCATTAACCTCATTAAAGGCACACCCATTAACTGCGGCTGCTTTGAGAGCATCGGCGAGCCCATCGGTTGGGAACTGGTGGTGCGGGATGTGTTGATGCTGATCATGGCCTGGCAGATCCTGGCCTATGACCGCCTCTTTGTCTTTGACCGGGGCGGGTTTATCTGGCGAGAAAGGAAGATATGAAACTGAGAAGGAAGTGGGCCCCGGGCCTGATATTGGTTCTGGCAGGCTTATGCCTTCTGGGCTGTAAAGAGCGGCAGCCGTATGCCGGGAAATTTATATCCCTGAACGAGACGCCGGAGATCACCCTGGACCTCAAACCCAACGGCGAAGGCATCTGGTCCAGCGGAGATCAGCGGGTGACCTTCCGCTGGGAAGTAAAGGGAGAGCGGATCTGGTTCCACGCCAAGGGCGGCGGGGTCCTGGTGGGCACCCCCCTGGGGGACCGGCTGTCCCTGGATATGTCCGGGGACCTTTATCCGGGTTGCTTGAGGGGGAAATGTGTGGAGTTTAAACGTCTGCCGGAAGGGGGATAAGGGCATTTACATTACAAGGACCTCGAGGATCAGGCTTTGGGTCAGCCTGGTTCTGGGATTACTTTTCTTGCTCCCGGGGACTCCGGGGAACCCCCGAGCAGGCTGGGGCCGCCCGGAGGGATTGGAAGTCCGGCGTCTGGGATTGAGTCGGGTAGGCGACCAGAGCCTCCTGACGATTGTCCTGAACCATGCCGGGGAAGGTAAGGTCACTCCCCGGGACGCTCCCGGGAAACCCCAACTGGTGGTGGATTTTCCCCTGGCCCAGGCGGGGCGCTTACCCGCAGTGTTGGCCGGGGATGAGGTCCTGGTGGAGAAGATCCGCACCGAATCCCTGCCCGGCGGCGTTGGCGTCCGCATTATTCTGGAACTCTACCCCAATAAACCTTATACCTATTGGCGGCAAAGCCGGCCCGGCAGTGGGGGTCAAGCCATCTTTCTGGTGGGCTTAAAGCCCGGCCCCGGTTCTACCCGGGAGCCGGCAGCGGTCCCTGAACCGGCGCGCCCTCCGGATTTATTCCAAAAAGAGGTGAAGCCCGAGCCGGGAGCGGAAAAATTTTTCCCACCGGAGGGAAAGGGGATAGAGCTGAAGGGGGGCTATGCCGAATTGGGGCGCCTCATACCTAAGGCTAAGCCTCTTTTGCACTTCCTGGAAACCGGTGGCTGGCACATCACCGAGTCCCAGGATTATGATCGACCGGGGCAGCGCCTCAGCCGAGGATTTGTCCTGACCAACCGCCAATATCCGGAGATGGCGGTAAAAATCGTCAATCTCCCGGCCAATACCCCCGGGTCCCCTAATATCAATATCATCACCTTATCCTTTGATAATTTGACCGGGGAGACCGTTGACAAATACCGGCAATTACGGAAGCTGAGTTTCGCCCAGATCAAAACGAACTTTGAAGATATCGGCGACTTTTTCGATGAGGCCTTAAAGCCCTTACGGGTGGAATTGCGGAAGCAATGCCAGACCCTGGCCGAACGTTATGCCGCCTTGCTGCAAAACTTCCTCAAGCAGGTCTGCCCCCAGGACCCCAAGGTGGGGGATCTGGTCATGAAATATGTGCGGGAAAAAGTGAGTCCCCGGTTTGAAGGGGTGCAGCACACCATGTCGGAAGATCCCCTGGTTATCCTTAACCTGGTGGATTTTCTTTATATTCGCATCTACTATCTTGATTCCGGCCCAGGAGGTAGCCATGGCTAAGGAGATCACCATCTTCGGCAAGCAAAGCTGACCCTTTACGCAAAAGGCCCGGGAGGCCAAAAAACAAGAGGGGTTTACGGTAAATTACCTGGATGTGGTGGAAGAGGCCCAGAACCTGGAGAAGATGTTGAAGATTAGCGGCGGTGTCCGCCAGGTGCCGGTGCTGGTGGAAGAGGGTAGGGTAAAGATCGGCTTCGGCGGTACCTGAAAAGTCTAGGGGCCGGCGGTCTGCCGGCAAAGGTTTTGGTGGACCTGGGGCGGGCGACTCGGGCCCCGGGCGCCCACGTCAGGAAAGTAGCAAAGCTGGGGGGCCGGGAGACTGATAGTCTCCGGCCCCCTTGCCGTTTGGGGGGTTTCCGGGGGGACGCCGGGAACCCTGTAGGACTTAGGAAAATTTTTCTAATGGGATAACTATCCATAATTATTGCTATAAATATATTTGTTCTCATATATTCTCATGGGGAGGAAATTGTTAATTTTTCTCCCCACTTTATGGGTATATATTCCATATTTCTGGGATAATCCCCCACAATCCTGCCTTTTCTTACCAATATTTCCTAATATTTTCCCTACTTTAATTTAATAAAAATTTATTGGAGTATTTTTCCCTAAAAATACAATGAATTAACCTTTTTTGTGAATTTTTTTCTTGACATGTGAATTTTATTACGATATTCATGGGGGCACATCAAACATCTACTTGATTTAACCCTTAGGAACATCACTTCTCTCTCTGAATGGCGGGACGAGAAGCTGATAGAGGGTTCCCCCACCCCAAGGATGGGACTGCTTACCTTGGTGTGCGGGTTCAGGGCCGAAATCCAGAGGCGAAAAAACCACGGGACTTAATTTTGGGGCAACTGCCCTGAACTCCTCTGCCGGCCTACCCTGATCAGTTCCCCCATTCTTCATCAATCAATTAATCAAAAATTTGGCGAGGGGATCATGAGGAGATTAGCTATAATCTGTCTTTTAGGTTTGGGGATTATGATAATACCCCGACCTACCCTGAGTGTTTCCATGTCGGTAGTGACGGTGACGGCTTATCATCCGGGAGTTGATGGGGGCCATCACCTGAAGGGCGTTACCGCTTCGGGCAAGAAGGTCAAAGAAGGGATAGTGGCCGTCAGCCGGGACGTGGAAAGAAACCTGAATCTGGATTTTGGCGAGCGGGTCTTACTGCACGGCTTGGGAGTGTTCGAATTTCAGGATCGGATGAACGCGCGTTGCCACAGGAAAGTGGACATCTTCATGAAATGTAAGCAGAAGGCCCGTCGCTTCGGGGTGAAGCGACACGTGGTGTTGGTAAAGCTGGTCTGATCTTGGTCCCGTTATTTGAGACGCTCAATATAGATGCCGCTGCGGGTGTCCACCTTTACCCGGTCCCCCACATTGATGAAGAGGGGCACCTGGATTAGCGCGCCGCTTTCCAGGGTAGCCGGTTTGCTGCCTCCGGAGGCCGTGTCCCCCTTGACCCCGGGTTCGGTCTGAACCACCGCTAATTCTACAAAATTAGGCAATTCCACAGCCACCGGCTGTTGATTAAAGAACAGGACCTTGAGATTGAGGTTCTCCGTCAAAAACAGGCGGGGCTCCCCCACCTGCTCTCCGGTGAGCATGATCTGCTCGTAGGTGTCGTTGTCCATCAGGCAATAGCTGTCCCCGTCCCGATACAGGAATTGCATCTCCCGCTCTAACAGGTCCGGCCGCTTTAGCCGCTCACCGGAGCGAAAGGTCTGATCCAAGACCCGGCCGGTAAGCAGGCTTTTTATTTTGGTGCGCACAAAAGCTCCGCCCTTGCCGGGCTTCACGTGTTGAAAGTCCACGATCACATAGGGGATGCCGTCCAGTTCGATTTTTAAGCCTTTGCGAAATTCTGCGGTGGAGTACATATTTAGTTCTTAACCTGCCTTTCAGCCTAGTCTTGGGGCCAATAAATATTTCCCCGGATTTCTCCAGGTTACGTCGTCAGCCAGATCCTTCCCATAACGGTGGGCAATTGCGTTTCCTACGGGGGAGCCCATATCACCAAGAGGCCTTGGCTCTCTGGGCCAGGTCCCTTTAGAGCGTTCCTTTGGGGGAGCTGCCGACCTTCTTCTCCTTGCCGGCACGATTTCCCTTTCCTTCTTTGACAACGGGGATCTGGGAGGTGTTCTCCCGGGCCGGAGACACCACCGGCGGTTTAGCTCCGGCCCCGGAAGATAACTGAATGATGATGTCGTTGGGTTTGACGAAATTAAGTTCCTTACGGATAAGGTCCTGGATCATTTCCGGGTCGTGTTGCAAGCGATCGATAGTGCGGGCCAAGCGGGTGTTTTCCTCGGCCAAGCGGGCATTCTCCTGATCCAAGCGCAGTTGCTCTTGCTTGAGGAGATAGACCTGATAGAGGCCGCGATGACTGCAATAGACAATAAAGGCCAAGGCTAAACCCAGGACAATGCTTACCCCGATTAAATGCTTGCGACTACTTTTAATCTTTTGCAGGGTCATTGCCAGGAGCAAAATCTAATTCTTTCTTGTCAACAATATAATTTCAATACCCATATTGCCTTAAATTATAGGAATATGCAACTAAAATTTACCGAGAAAGTAATTTTTTTAAAAAATATTCTATCCACTTTAATGAAACAGCTTCCCTATTTATTTCTTGACTGTGTTCCCAGGTAAAAACTCCAATAAGACCGAAAAGAAGAAAAATGGAAAAAGGGAAGTCCGGGGCAATCTCTCCTATCCGGAAAAAGCTTGGTCACGTTGCCGCCTTTTCCCTTTTGCCTTATTTGCCGTTGTAATATAATGTGCCCAGCGATTAAGGAGAAGAACATGGTGACGCTAGCACCTTTGGCCTGTACCGGCATCGGCTCCGTGCCTTTCACCGAACCGAGTGCGACTGCGGCCCTGATCTTGGAGCATCTCCCCGAACTTCCTTTCTGGCCCCAGATGGTCCGCTTGGGGTACCGGGAGGATATGCTTCCTCAGGGAGCGGGAGGGCTGCCTTATTTGAGAATAGAGACCGAAAACCGCACGGTGGGAATAAATCCCCATGTACCTCGGGAGTTGGCCCTGGCCCATTTTTACGAAACGGTTTGGGCCGAGGATCTCTCCCCCTTTGCCCTTCAGCCCGAGGAGGCCCAGGGATTCTTCGCCCTCCTCCAGGCCGTACTGCAGCGGCCTGAGGGTCCCCGGGCGATGAAAGGTCAGGTGGTGGGGCCGGTGACCTTCACGGGCATGGTCAAGGATGCCCAGGAAAAACCCATCCTCTATGACCGGGAACTGGTCCTGGCGGTATCCCAGGGATTGGCCCAGAAAGCGGCCTGGCAAGCCCAGGAGTTCCGGAGACTGGGAAAACAGGCGGTGATTTTTTTCGATGAGCCCTATCTTACCGGGTATGGCTCCGCGTTTTTGCCGGTCTCCCGGGAGGAGGTAACCACCATTCTGGCCGATACCTTGGAGGCGACCCGCCAAGCAGGTCCGGTAATACTGGGGGTCCATTGCTGCGGCAATACCGATTGGTCCCTCTTGCTGGAGGCCCCCATCGATATTCTCAGCTTCGATGCCTATGGCTATTTTGACAGCCTCAGTCTCTATGGGGAATCATTAAATAAATTTCTGGCCCGGGGAGGCTGGCTGGCCTGGGGCCTGGTCCCCACCGGGGAAGAACTGCACCAGGAAGCGGTGGACAGTCTATGGCAACGGTTTCAGCGCCAGGTGTGGGAACTTGAGACCCGGGGCCTTAAGGTCCCGGAAGTGCTGTCCCAATCTCTGTTAACCCCGGCTTGCGGGCTGGGCTACCTGACCCCGGAAGCCGCCACCCGGGCCCTGATGCTGCTGGGGGAGTTAAGCGCCCGGGCGCGGCAGTGGCTTAAAGAAACGTAACCTGGAAATATTCGCCTCAGGGAGCGGAATCATGAAAGTTAAGGACATTATGGTGAAGGAAGTGGCCACCCTGGATGTCAATGATGAGCTGAGCCTGGCCAATGACATTATGCGCCTGGGGCGCATCCGGCACTTGCCGGTGGTGGACGGCTCCAAGCTGGTGGGCATCGTCTCGGAGAGGGACCTGTTCCGCAGTTCCCTGGCCCAGGCCCTGGGTTACGGCACCAAGGCCACCCGGGATTTGATGAAATCCATCCGCATCAAAGATATCATGGTGGGAGAGGTGATTACCGTAAGCTCGGAAATGCACCTGGCCCGGGCAGTGCAACTCATGCTGGAGAAAAAGATCGGCTGCCTGCCGGTGGTGGAGGATGATCAGTTGGTGGGCTTGGTCACCGAGACCGATGTTCTCCTGCAATACTGCAAGGATCTGGGGGCTTGTCTTAAGTAAAGGCCAGGAACCGGATAAAATATTTTAAGGTCTCGGCTTCAAAGACCGGCCCCTTGGGGCCTCTCTGCTCCTGGAGTAATTTCAGGGCGGCAAAGGGTTTATGTCCCGGCCCGGAGGGACGGTGGGAAGTAATGGAATCATAAGCGTCCACCAGCCGCATCAGCCGCGTCCAGGGATGTTGTTGAGCCAGGGTCAGCCCCTGGGGATAGCCGGAGCCGTCGGCGTTTTCATGGTGTTCCAGGACCAGGCGGCAGGCTTCCTCCGGCATGGCGGTATAACTCTGCAATAATTTATAACCCACGGCCGGATGGTCTTTCAGGATTTCCCAATCCTCCTGGCATAAACCTTCCTTATTATAATCGATCTCCTTATTAATCCGGGTCAGTCCCAAGTCATGGAAGAGACCGGCCAGCCCCAAGATTAAACCGTCCCCTTTGGATTTTCTCAAAAAAACCACCATGGCCATAGACAATAGAGATACATTGACCGAGTGGCTATAAAGATTGTAATCTTTGTAAAGAATCTCGCTGATCAACTTCCAGGGGGCTAAATCTTTCTCTAAAAAATTAATGATATTGCCCACCATGTCTTTGGCCAAATTAATATGGGGGCCCATTTTGGGGGAGCTGAAGGCCAGATGCAGACTAAAATGGAGATGTTCCCGAAAGAGATACATCTGCTCCGGGGGAGGTTCTTCCCGGCTGCTGTAAGTCTGGAGATGGTTATTGAGATAGGCCACCACCTTTTCCAGATCTTGGGGGTGTAAGTAGAGGCGGTCGATGCCCACCCCCTGCAATAGTTCAATCCATTCGGACTTCAAGACCTCCCCGGCTTGCACATAGGGGAGAAATTTGCCTTCCCCCTTTTTCTCTTCTTTAACGAGGAGGTAGACATCAAAGTTCAGACGTTCCCCGGGCATCAATATTTTATGAGAGAGAGGCACAAAGGGGGAGCCTCCCAACCTGCGGGAATAACGGCGCAACACCTTGATTTTCTTATCGGTTAATTGTTTCCGGATATATTTCGCGTCCACTATTTTTTCCCCTGTTCCAGACTTCTGATACTTTCTTTCTTATCGGCAAGATTCTTGAGGGCTTTGAAAATTTTAAAAAGGGGGAGGGATGCCTTAAACCAAGGCTAAAACCGGTGGGGGTGTGCAAATAATCTCAGGATCCGCTAACTGCCCCGGAGGTCGCATTTTTTTTAGAGGCCTTTTAGGGGAAAATTTTGTAGGTATTTGATTATTAGCCGGTGGGCAACCAGCGCGCACTTTACCCCCAGAAAAAATGGAGAGAAAGTGCGGCAGGCGAGAAAAAAACCGGGGCTCAGATATAGGTGAGCCAGTGTTGGTAACGGGGGTCTTCCCCTTTGACCACCCGGAAGAAGGCCGCTTGAAGCTTTTGGCTGATGGGGCCGGGCTTACCCGGGCCGATGGTCCGGCCATCCACCTCCCGGATGGGGGTGACCTCGGCCGCGGTGCCGGTGAGAAAAGCTTCATCCGCCAGATATAACTCATCCAGGGAAAAGCGGCTTTCCTTCACGGTAATACCCAGGTCTTGGGCCAGAGTAATAATGCAGTCCCGGGTGATGCCCGGCAGGATGGCGGTCAAGGGCGGGGTCTTCAGGACCCCATCTTTGACCAGAAAAATATTCTCCCCGGAGGCCTCGGACACGTACCCTTCCGTATCCAAAAGAATGGCTTCGTCGTAACCGGCCTGGATGGCCTCCCGTTTGGCCAAAATCGAATTGACATAATTGCCCACGGTCTTGGTCTTGGTCATCATGATGCGCACATGGTGGCGGGTGAAGGCGGAGGTCTTTAAGCGCACCCCCCGGAGCAGGCCTTCCTCCCCCAAATAAGCCCCCCAGAGCCAACTGATGATGGCCACCTGCACCGGACTGCCCTGAGGATTGAGCCCCATGACCCCTTCCCCTAAAAACACCAGGGGACGGATATAAGCTTCCTTCTGATCGTTGACCTTGAGGATCTCAACGCAAACCCCTTCGATTTCGCCAGTGTTAAAGGGGATATCGATCTGCATCACATGGGCGGAATCAAACAGGCGCCGGATATGCTCCCGCAGGCGGAAGATGGCGGTGCGGCCGTCCTGACAGCGATAAGCCCGGATTCCTTCAAAGACCCCCAGGCCGTAGTGCAAAGTGTGGGTCAGGATGTGCACCCGGGCTTCATCCCAGGGGATGAATTTGCCGTCCAGCCAGATCAGCTTAGCCTTCTCCACCATTTACCGCACCTCCGGGTTAGTTGCTGCCATTTTCTAACTCAGTTGCTCGCGGATGTCAAACCCAATTTCCCCTAGTTTTCATTGCTTTCCGGAGGAATTTTCCGTTAAGATGTGAATAACTTCCTTTGGTTATTTATAAATTTTAAAGGTAGTTATTCATCAGCCTTTGGCCTACCCGAAACTATTAAAAGCTGACCAGGGCACGGCAAGCCCTGTTCCTACAACTGATTTGATTTTGCTGTAGGGGCACGGCTTGCCGTGCCCGGAAGAAAGTCGCCTTCTAAACTTTGCGGAATTGATATGGGTTCTCCTCTAAAAGTCGGCGTCATCGGGGTGGGTTACCTGGGCCGCTTCCACGCCGAAAAATACGCCTCCCTGCCCGGAGCCGAACTGGTGGGGGTGGCCGACGTCCAGCCGGAGCGGGGCCAAAGTCTGGCCCAGACCTTAAACACCAAGTCTTTTACCGATTACCGGCAGTTGCTCCCCCTGGTGGACGCGGTGAGCGTGGCGGTGCCCACCACCGAACATTTCCCGGTGGTCCAGGACTCCCTGAACCAGGGTTGCCATGTCCTGGTAGAAAAGCCCATGGCGGCCACCGTTGACGAAGCCCGGGAATTGGTGCGCCTGGGCCGGGAGCGGGGGCGCTTCTTGATGGTAGGCCACCTGGAGAGGTTCAACGCCGGCATGGAAGAAATGCGGCGGCAGGTGACCCAACCCGGCTTTATCGAAAGCCACCGCCTGGCCTTCTACAAGGAACGGGGCATTGACGTGGACGTGGTCCTGGACCTGATGATTCACGACCTGGATCACGTCTTGAGCCTGGTGAACTCTCCGGTTCGAGAAATCAGGGCCGCGGGGGTGTCCGTCCTCACCGACAAAATAGACCTGGCCAACGCCCGTCTGGAATTCCAGAGCGGCTGCATCGCCAACCTTACCGCGTCCCGCATGTCCCTCAAAAGCATGCGGCGCTTCCGCCTCTTTCAGCCCAATACCTACCTGGCCGTGGACTTTGAGGCCCAGGAACTCACCGTGGCCGCCCGCCAGGAAGGGGCCCTGGGGCCTATACCCGGCGTAGCCCTGGATATCCAACGCTTTCCCAAAGAAGACGTGCTTCTCAAAGAAATTACCGCGTTTGTCGACGCCGTGGCCCAAGGACAAGAACCGCCGGTGAACGGCGAAGCCGGCCTGGCCGCTTTGGAATTGGCTATGAATATCAACGCCGCGATGAAAACCGCGCAGGGGTAAGCATGGGGGCGTAAAGGAGATTAAGGTTCTGGGGCGAAAAGGCGAAAAGGGAAAAAGGCGAAAAGGAAAAGACCAAAGATTTTTACTCGTCTTTCCCTTAGCTCGGTAGAGGTACAACCGATAATATGAAAGTCAATAAATTTAAGATTTTTAACCCCTTTCGCCTTTTCGCCTTTTCGCCTTTTCGCCCTAAGCCCAATAAAAATAAGAAAATTTCTCAAACTATTATTTTAATTGTTGCCGGGGAGGCTTCCGGTGATAGTCATGGCGCCCGGCTGGTGGCGGCCATCAAGAAGCGGTTGCCTGAGGCCGGATTCTCAGGTGTAGGGGGTGAGGCCCTGGCCGGTCAAGGGGTAGAGATTCTCTGTCAGGCCTCTGAGTTGGCGGTGGTGGGGCTATCCGAGGTCTTCGGGCGGCTGCCCGCGGTCTGGCGGGCCTTGCGGGCTATTGCCAAGGCGTTAAAGACGAACCGCCCCGGGCTGGTCATATTGGTGGATTTTCCCGATTTCAACTTTTGGGTGGCACGGTTGGCCCGATGGTATGGGGTGCCGGTAATGTATTACATCAGTCCCCAGGTGTGGGCCTGGCGCAGCTATCGGGTGCGCACCCTGGCCCGCCTGGTGGATCGCCTGGTGGTGATCTTTCCCTTTGAGGCGGATTTTTACCGGCAAAAGGGATTGCCGGTGGACTTTGTGGGCCACCCCTTTCTGGAGACCCTGTCCCCCTTGCCTCCCAGAGAGAGATTATTAGAAGAATGGGGCCTGGGGCCGGAACGCTTCACTCTGGCTTTGTTGCCCGGCTCCCGGGCCAGCGAAATCGAACGCCATCTGCCCAACATGCTGGAAGCAGCCAAACTCATCCGGAAAGCGATACCGGAAATACAATTCATTCTCCCCCTGGCCTCCACCGCGCCGGAGGGGCTGGTGAAATCCTTGGTGGAGGGTTTTTTGGGGGAGGGGGAGAACAGCCGAGGGCGCCTATCCTCCATTAGCCCCGGCCTTCCCCTCAAAATAATCACCGGCCAGTCCTATGCGGCGTTGGCCGCGGCGCATTTGGCGGTGGTGGCTTCCGGCACGGCCACGTTGGAGGCGGCCCTGGCCGGCACGCCCACCATCATTGTTTATCGTTTGGCGCCCCTCAGTTATGAATTGGGGAGAAGGCTCATAAAGGTGGAGCATATCGGCATGGCCAATCTCTTGGCCGGAGAGAGGTTGTTTCCGGAAATTTTGCAGGCTGAATTCACTCCTGAGCGACTGGCCCAGGAAGTTATCGGTCTGGTGCAAAATCCGAAAAGGTTGGGGGCCTTGAAAATGGGTTTGGGACGGATTATTAATAACCTAGGCGGTCCCGGAGCTTCGGCGCGCGCCGCGCAGGTAGCTTTGGAGCTGATGGAAGGGGAAAAAGATGATTAAAAAGATCAAGACCTTATTAGGACCCGAGGCCGAAGAGCTGCTGACTTATAAATGCACCGGTTTTGCCAAGGATTCTCTGCATCTGCCGGGGCCGGACTTTGTTGACCGGGTTTGGGTGGCCAGCGACCGGCCCATAGGGGTCCTGCGTTCCCTGGGGGCTTTGTTTAACCAGGGCCGCCTGGCTGGGACCGGTTACCTGTCCATCTTGCCGGTGGATCAAGGGGTGGAACATACCGCCGCGTCTTCTTTTTCTCCCAACCCCATCTATTTTGACCCGGAAAACATTGTCAAACTGGCCTTGGAGGGAGGCTGCAACGCGGTGGCCTCCACTTTGGGGTCCTTAGGCTCTATAGCCCGGAAATACGCCCATAAAATCCCCCTGGTGGTCAAGATCAATCATAACGAACTCCTCACCTATCCAGCGATGCACGACCAGAACCTCTTTGCCCGGGTGGAGCAGGCCTTTGATCTGGGCGCGATGGCGGTGGGGGCCACCATCTATTTCGGCTCCCCGGAATCCCGGCGGCAGATCCAGGAAATCAGCGAAGCCTTTCAGGCGGCCCATGAGTTGGGAATGGCCGCCATCCTCTGGTGCTATCTGCGCAACCCGGCTTTTAAGACCGCGTCCAAGGATTTTCACACCGCCGCGGACCTCACCGGCCAGGCCAATTACCTGGGGGTGACCATTGAAGCGGATATCATCAAACAGAAGCAACCCACGGTGAACGGCGGCTTTACCGTGCTGAATTTCGCCAAGACCCACCCCCGGGTCTACTCGGACCTGGCCGGCACCCATCCCATTGAAATGACCCGCTACCAGGTGGCCAACTGCTATATGGGCCGGGCCGGCCTGATCAACTCCGGGGGGGAGGCGGGAGCCAATGACCTGGCGGACGCGGTGCGCACCGCGGTGATCAACAAACGGGCCGGGGGCATGGGCCTGATTTCCGGCCGCAAGGCCTTCCAACGCCCCATGCAGGAAGGGGTGGAACTCCTGAACGCCATCCAGGACGTTTACCTCTGCCCGGAGGTTACAGTTGCCTGACAGACTTCAGGATAGCAGTTTTGAGTTTTGAGCTTCGAGAAAGATAAATTAATTCAAATAGTTTTTTTACATTATTAGCTCTCTTGGGGGAGAAGAGTAGAGGCAATGAGACCTCTGAAAAAATGGCTTTGAGTGCAGCAAGCCGGTTTTTTTCTCCCCCTCCCCCGGTGGGAGGGGGTTGGGGGGAGGGGGAATAAAAAAGATATAACCTCTTGGAATATATGATAATTACTTCACCCCCACCCTAACCCTCCCCCATCAAGGGGGAGGAGATTTGAGGAACATTCTTGGGAGTTTTGGTATTTTTCAGAGGTCTCGCAATATCTGCAAATTTTATAAACTCTTCGTGGAATTTCTGGGGTCCGAGTAATTAATATGGCTTAACTAAGGCATATTCTCGAAACTCGAAACTCAAAGAGGCGGCCATGTTCACCGGACTGGTAGAAGGGGTGGGGGAGATTGTCGAAATCACCCGGATGGCGGAGGGGGTCAGGTTGGCCATCGCGCCGCCCTTTCCGGTGGCGGAGCTGGTCCTGGGGGAATCGGTGGCGGTGGCCGGGGCCTGTCTGACGGTGTCAGCCTTAACGCCCCAGGTCTTTAAAGTGGAGGCCTCTCCGGAGACCCTGGCCCGGACTACTTTATCCTTGAAAAAGGCGAGAGACCGGGTAAACTTAGAAAGGGCCTTGCGGCTGGGAGACCGATTGGGCGGGCATTTAGTCACCGGCCACGTGGACGGCCTGGGGGTCCTCCGGGAACGCCGGGAAGGGCCCGCGTCTCTTCTACTCAGATTTGAACTGCCCGAGCCCTTGAGTCCCTATGTTATAGAAAAAGGCTCTATAGCTGTAGACGGTGTCAGTCTCACAGTAAATACCGCGCCGGGGAACGGTTTTACCGTGAACATCATTCCCTTTACCGCCCAGAAAACCACCCTGGCGCAATTGCAAGTAGGACATCAGGTCAATCTGGAGACGGACATCATCGGCAAGTATGTGGCCAAACTGCTGGGGCCCCATTCTAAGTCCGGGTCCGAGCTAACCACGGAATTCCTGGCCCGGCACGGGTTTTTGTAAAGATAGTTTTGGGGGAGGGGGCCAGGGGCTTCCACAGGCTGAAAGCCTGTGCCACTGGCCCCTTCCCCAACCCCCCTCCTCCAATCCCTTATAGGGGGGTGGGAGGGGAGTTTGAGGGGAGGGCGGATTGTAACCCCCGGCCCTCCCCTCAAAAGAATTAAATCCGAAGAAAGGAGGTGGGGAGATGGTCAGGCTGAGCTGTTTTCATTCCATTTGAAGCTGAAGCGTCCCTCGCAAGGGTAGTTACCCTTGCCGGTATTTAACCGTCTCCCCAAGATATGGCACCTCTTGGGTGAATTATGGAGGATGGCCATGGCTATTTGCCGCAACAACCTCGTTATCTTCGGAGGACTGCTCGTTGGCATCATGGGCGCGGTTCTGGTCAAGTTCGGGAACCCCGCCAACATGGGACTTTGTTTTGTCTGTTTTTACCGGGACATCTCCGGCTCTTTGGGGCTGCAGATGAATCCCCTGCTCCAATATCTCCGACCGGAGATCTTAGGCATCTTTTTCGGCTCTTTTCTTGCCGCGCTGGCCTTTAAAGACTTCAGTCCCCGGGGCGGTTCCAGCCCCGGCATCCGATTTGTGCTGGGAATTTTCATCATGCTGGGGGGCCTGATCTTTCTGGGCTGCCCCATCCGGGCCATTTATCGCCTGGCCGGGGGCGACCTGTCCTCGGTGGGCGGCCTTTTGGGCATCCCCTTCGGGGCTTATCTGGGACTTTCTTTCCTGACCAAAGGTTACAATCTGGGGAAGACCAAACCCTTGCCCGCATGGATGGCCTACATTCCCCCGGTATTTTTCGGGGTGCTCACCGTTTTGCTCTTCACCAAGGTCTGGCTAGGGACAACCTATCCCTTCTTCAGCCTTAAAGGACCGGGTTCCCAGCACGCCCCGGTCTTAATCTCTCTCCTTCTCGGTGTGGTCGCGGGCGTCCTTTTTCAGCGTTCCCGGCTGTGCCTGGTGGGAGGCCTTAGGGACGTTTTTCTCTTCCGGGACTATTTTCTGTTGAAAGGCTTCCTGGCCATCCTGGTGGGCGCCTTCCTGGCCAATCTGGCCCTGGGCCTGTTCAATCCGGCCCTGGTGGGCCCGGTGGCCCACGGCAACCTGGCGGCCAACTTTCTGGGCATGGGCCTGTTGGCCTTTGCCGCGGTGCTCTTGGGCGGCTGTCCCATGCGGCAGCTTATCATGACCTGGGAGGCCAATCTGGATTCCTTCATGGCCGTCTTGGGGATGCTGGTAGGGGCCGGTTTGGCCCATCGCCTGGGCCTGGCCGCGTCTCCCGCCGGAGTTACCCCGGAGGGCTGGACCGCCCTGGGCCTGGGGTACCTGCTGACTTTTGCCATCGCCTGGATGTTCACCTTTGCCCGGGTGCCTGCCAAGGAGGGAGCCTAGTGACTACAGATACTCTGGATTGTCGTGGTCTGAGTTGCCCCCAGCCGGTGCTCACGGTGAAGGAGCAGTTGGAGAAGGGCGGGGGGCCTTTTGCCGTGCGGGTGGACGCCCAGGTGGCGGTGGAAAA
>Ga0154640_1035_pt1 | contig 18239 bp, 13 predicted proteins | sample Rifle2008BG13ft_FD_116069 | JGI IMG/M metagenome (GOLD analysis project Ga0154640, IMG submission 116069) | Deltaproteobacteria bacterium RBG_13_58_19 | reverse complement strand
TAAGTCGTAGAACTGCAGGGCCAGGGCCTCAGGCAAATTGGTAATCAAATTAGAGAGGACCACGATGCCGATACCGGCCTGGGGCACGAAGGCCACCATGGTCTTATGGCCCGAAGTGCCGCCGTTATGCCAGATCAGGGGATAGGGGTGCCGGGAAGAGTAGACCCATCCCTGGCAGTAAAAGTTCATTCCCCCGAAACCCGTACCGGCGAGAATCTTGGGGGTCTGGAGAAAGGCCTGGTTGGCTTCGCTGATGAGCTGCTTATCCTGGTATTTCCCCTTACCTAGTTGCAGGCGCAGCCATTTGGTCATATCCAGGACGTTGGAATTGACGCCCCCCGCCGGGCCGTAGGTATAAACCCAGAAATGATAAGGCCAATCCTGGGGCAAGGCCGCTACCTGGCCGTCCTTTTTCTGGTGCAGGAAGGCCACGTTCTTGGCCTGTTGCAGGCCTTTTAGCCCCACGGAACTGGAGGACATTCCCAGGGGCTGGAGCAAGCGCTCCTGGACATTGGTTTCCCAGGACTTGCCGGTGTACTTTTCCACCAGGGACGCCACCGCCAGGAAGAGGCCGTTTTGGTAAGCATACTGGGAGCGGAAGCTGGTGACCGGCTTGATATAGCGCAGGGAATGAATCATCTGCGTCCGGTCAAAACCCAGGAAGGCCTGGACGTCGCCGCTGTAAGGCGGCAGGCCGCTGCGCTGGGCCATGAGGTCTTCCACCTGAAACTCCCGGGTGACCCAGGGGTCATACATCCGGAAATCCGGGAGATGGTCGATCACCCGGTCCTGCCAGCCGAATTTTTTGCCGTCCGCCAACATGGCCGCCAAGGCCGCAGTAAAGGCCTTGGAGGTGGAGCCGATCTGGAAGATGGTGTGCTCCTCCACCGCCTCCTTGGTGCCCACCTTTCTCACCCCGAAGCCCTTGGCAAAGATGATCTGGTCCCCTTGGACAATGGCGATGGCCATCCCCGGCACTTCCCAGGCCTGGCGGCCCTGTTCCGCATATTGGGCAAAGTCGGCCAGGATTTCCTTGAGCTTCTCGGGAGTGGGTTTGGCTGGGGCTTCCCCGGCAGCCGCCGGGGCCGGGGGCCAAAGCGTCAGGGAAAGGACCAGCCACAGGAAAAAGAGGAAGCCGGGGTAGGCTGTCAACCATAGCCGCCGGCAGTGGGGGTAAAACAGGCTAAGAGTCGGAAGGGGCATGGGGTTCCTTCTCCTTAATGGCGCTGGGCCAAGATAAAAAAACCGGCCTGCTGGCCGACCAGGGCCGGTAATGGGAATCCGGCATTTGGGGCCGGGCTTGGCGGGAGAATTCCCTTGAGCAGACTTTCCGGAACTTCGGCGGGGTAGGTTGTTCTCCTTCTGGGCGTCCAACGGCACGCCTCAAGAAAGGATGGCCTCCCTTTCCCCATTGCCCCGCTTGGAGCCCTTCGGTTTCAAGGAGGGAGGGGTTTCCCCGGATCGGCCCCGTTGCCTCTGGGCGAATTCCCGGGCCTGCCGTACCAGGGCGGGAGCCCACTCCGGCGCGCCCAGGGCGTGCAGATGGGTATAGGTGGCCAGGACGTTTTTAAAGATGAAGCCTTCCCGATGACCGCCCAGGCCCGCGCCCCGGACTACCCGGAAAGCCAGATTTTCTTGGGGGCCCGGTTCCGGCTGAATCCGGGAATAGTGGAATTCATGTCCCTTGAGTTGAGTTCCCGGAGAAAAGTAGGGGTTGTCCCCGGTCACTTCTAAAATCGTATAGCCATGGCCCTGGGGCGATCTCCCCATGACAAAGTCATAAGGGAACAGCCCCACCATGGGAAATTTTTCCTCCTGAACCTGGATGGCTTCCCCCAGGTACATCAACCCCCCGCACTCGGCATAGATGGGCAGACCACCCTGGGCCGCGGCCTTGATGGCTTGCCGGAAAGATTGATTCCGGGCCAGTTCCCGGGCATGGGTCTCCGGGAAGCCGCCGCCGATATAGAGGCCGGCCAAATCGGCCGGCAGGGACTCATCCTCCAGGGCATTAAGGATAACCAACCTGGCCCCCTCCTGCTCCAGGGCCTCCAGATTTTCCGGGTAATAAAACTGAAAGGCGGAATCCCGGATAACGCCGATGGTCACCGGAGGACCGGGGCTGGCCGCCGGTTTTCCGGCAGCCAGGGGCTGGGGCAGGTCAGGGGCCTCTCCGGCCACCCGCCAGAGGCCCTCCAGATCAAGATATCTCCGGGCCAGGTCCCGGGCGGTGCTCACCGCCTTCTGGGCCGCGGCATGCTCCTGGGGCGGGACCAATCCCATGTGCCGCTCCGGGAAGACGGCGCATTTCAGGCGGGGTAGTGCTCCCAGCACCGGCAGACCACAATAGGTTTCGATGGCGGAGCGGAGGATGGCTTCGTGGCGGGGGCGGGCCACCTGGTTGAGGATAACCCCCTTGATGGGAACCTGGGGATCGAAGTGCTGGCAGCCCAGGACCAAAGCGGCGGCGGTGCGGGTGGTCATGGTGCAGTCCACCACCAGCACCACCGGCACGGCCAGGAGTTTGGCCAGCTCTGCGGTACTGAAGGTGCCCTGGGCGTCCAGGCCGTCGTAGAGGCCCCGATTGCCTTCGATCAAAAGGCCATCGGCTTGTGCGGCATAGCGGCCCACCAGGGCCAGAATTTGGTCCCCCGCCATCAGGAAGGGGTCCAGATTATGACTGGGACATCCGGCCGCCAGGGCGTGCCAGGCGGGATCGATATAATCCGGCCCTTTTTTAAAAGGCACCAAGCGGCGCCCCTGGTCACGCCAGGCGGCCAGAAGCCCTAACGTCAAGGTGGTCTTGCCGGCCCCACCCCTGAGAGCTGCCAGCAGCAGCCGGGGACAGGGCCGGGTCATCAGACCTTCTTAGCTGCGCCTTCTTCGTGGGGAATCTCTATGTAGCTCCCGCCGAAATAGGTGTAGACACAGCGGCCGCCATCAATCAGATCTTTAATGGCGAATTTGATGTCATTCTTGGGTTGATCAGGATGCTCTTTGAGTACGGCCTTCTGTAGGTCCATGGCCTTGAGCTGTTTCTTGCCCTGGGCCTTGAACACCAATTGGTAAAGGTATTCCACCAGATCTTTCTTACTCAGTGCCATTTACGCCACCTGCTTAGAATTTAAAATGCATCGACGTCCGATAGGTATCATAGGCCCACCGGTAGTCGTCAATGTGCTGGAAGGTGAAGGGAATGTCGCATACTTCAAAGAATTTTTCCCAACCGATGCGCTCGACCCATTCGCCCACCCGCTCCCACTTGTTGGCGCCTTCGGCGTACTTGGTGAGGATCTTGCGGATGGCCTTGACCGTTTCCGGCCAAAGGGGCGGGTTGTTGGGGAGGTAAGGCACCGCCAGCTTGGAGAACATGGGCGGGGTCTTGGAGTTGGAGACCTTGCCGCCCACCAGCAGGGCGACGCCGCCTTTTTCGGCATCGAACACCGGCAGGGCCGGGCACATGGTGTAGCAGTTGCCGCAGTACATGCAGCGGGGTTCATTGATCACCACGCTCTTGATGTTCTTGTCCGGATGGGGCCGGATGGCGCCGGTGGGACAAGAGGCGATGGTGGTGGGAATTTCGCACAGGTGGCGCAGCCTCTCGTGATTCACCTTGGGGGCGGTGCGGTGAATCCCCAGGATGGCGATGTCGGAGCAATGCACCGCGCCGCACATGTTGAGGCAGCAGGCCAGGGCGATGCGCACCTGGGCCGGCAGTTTGTGGGAGCCGAAATACTCGAACAGGTCGTCCATCACCGCCTTGACGATGCCCGAGGCGTCGATGGCCGGGGTGTGGCAATGCACCCAGCCCTGGGTATGGACGATGTTGCTCACCGAGTGGCCGGTAGCCCCAATGGGAATACCGAGCTTCTTCATCCCCGCCTTCACGCCGGCAATCTTGCTGTTGTCGGTGAGCAGGAATTCAACGTTGTTGCGGGACGTGAAGCGGAGATAGCCGTCGCAGAATTTGTCGGCGAGATCGCAGACGTCCTTAATGAAATCGGTGGTCACCAAGCGGCCGGAACCGCCCCGGACGGAAAAGATTTTCGCGCCGGATTCGGCCACGTGCATCAGCACGCCGGGTTCCAGGATCTCGTGATATTTCCACTTGCCGTAGTTGTCTTTGATGACGGGCGGCAAGAACTTGTCATACTTGGGAGGTCCAATATCAGTAACACGCTCAGCCATTTTCCTTATTCCTCCTTACGTAACATAGGCAATCGGCACGGGGCCGGATCAGTGAGCTGTTGGAAAACAGCCTTATTATTTGATGTACTTGCGGCCTTTGGCTTCGGCGTCAAAGTCCTCCTGATGCCAGAAGAAGAAGGGATTGGCCCGGGGGGTCTTGACGGTCTGGGGCACCGGCTCCAGACCGACGCCCTTCAGGAATTCCCGCATACCCAAGCGCAGCATCAACTCACCGACGCGCTCCCGGTTCTTGCCGTGTTCTGACCACCACTCGGTGATATTGCCCACCAGCTCCTTGAACTCATCATAGGGGTGTTCCATTTCCATGAAGGGGACAATGACCCAGCTCATCTGGGCGCCTTCCAGGATGGGGGCATGGGAGCCCAAGAGCAGGGTGGCGCCGGTCGCGGTGCCGGGCCGTAGGGCCATGGGCATCAGGCTGATGCAGTGCATGCAGTGATTGCAGTTTTTATTGTCGATCTTCAGGGTCTTGCCGTCATAGTTCATGCAGGCGGTGGGGCAGAGATCCGTGACATCGGCCTTGATGTCCAATTTGGCATACGGGGAGCCGCCGCCCCGGGGCTTCAGTTCGCCCCCGGCATAGGCCTTCACCGCCGCCTTGTCGATGCGGATGTCGTCCTTCCAGACGCCGATGACGCTCATGTCCGCCCGGGCCACCGCGGCCACGCAGTCGTTGGGGCAGCCGGAGCATTTGATTTTGAATTTATAGGGGAAGGACGGACGGTGCATCTCGAACTGGAAGTGCTGGGTGGCCTCGTAGCACAGGTCCATGGTGTCATAGCAGGACCATTCACACCGGGCCATGCCCACGCAGCAACTGGGGCTGCGCATGGCCGAACCGGAACCGCCCAAGTCCCAGCCTTTAGCCGTCAGTTTGGCGAAGCAGGGTTCCAACTGATCGGTGGTGGTGCCCAGGAAGATCATGTCGCCGGTGGAGCCGTGTACGTTCAGGAGGCTGCTGCCGTGCTCATCCCAGATGTCACACAGTTCCCGCAGGGCCTTGGTGGTGTAAAACCAGCCCGAGGGCTGGTTGACGCGCACGGTATGGAAATGCTCGACGCCGGGAAATTCCTCCGGTAGGTCGGTATAGCGGCCGATGATGCCGGAGCCGTACCCCAGGACCCCCACGATACCGCCATGCTTCCAGTGGGTGATCTTGTCCTTGTAAGAACGCTCCAACACTCCTAACAAATCCGCTACCGACTTCTTCCGTTTGGCAACCCGCTTGAGATCCTTGATAAAACTGGGCCAAGGACCGGATTCTAGTTTGTCCAACAACGGGGTTTTGTGCATGAAACTTTCCTCCCTCAGTTAAATGGTCCCCAAAGACAAAGGGCTTATCCTTTTTTTCACAAAATCTTTCATATCACATACCAAAGCACAAGTTTTGTCAACTAAAAAATATGAACTAAATTTCGCCCAAGATTTCCATGGGTCCCAAGGACCTAAGGGCATCCGTGCATTGGGCCGCCGGCCCCACCACCAGGGTTACCAGGTCCTCGGGCTTGAGGTGGGTCAAGGCCGCCCGGTTCGCTTCTTCTAGGGTCACCTTGCTTATCCGTTCCTGGTATCTCTGAAGATAATCCAGCCCCAGATCGTACAAATCAAGGGAGACCAGACGGTGAGCCAGACCCCGAGCGGTTTCCAGCCCCAGGGGGAAATGCCCCACAAAGTAACTTTGGGCCTCGGCCAACTCCTGGGGGGTGACCCCCCTCCGGCGCACCTCCTCAATAACTGCCTTTACCTCCTGAACCACTTGTGCCGTATGTTGGGCCGGAGTGAAGGTGGAGACCAGAAAAGGCCCCGGGGCCCGGCGGAATTGGAAGCTGCTGCGGATGCCGTAAGTCAGACCCAGATCGGAGCGGATGCGGGTCATGAGACGGGAAGAAAATCCCCCTTCCCCCAAAATATAATTCACCAGACGCAGGGGAAAATAATCGGGGTGGGACCGGGGCAGGCCCAGGTAGCCCATCCGAATCTCACTCTGGGTCAGCTCCGGCCGGTCCAGGAGATAAACGCCGGGAGGGCAAAGCTTCTCGGGAACGCCGGCATAGGGCGGGCTGGCAGGGCCGCCGCCCCTCCAGGCGGACCACTGCCGCTTTATTTCCTCTTCCACCCGGTCAAAAGGCACCAGGCCCACCACTACCAGGGTGGCGGCTGCCGGGGTGAATTCCCTCTGATAATAGTCCGTTAAATCATTGGGCTGGATAGCTGCAAGACTCCCCGGCTCCCCTCGCACTGCCTGGCCGTAAGGGGCGTCACCAAAAAAGAGGCGGTAAAACCGCCGGGAGGCCAACTCCCGGGGATCATCCAGGATCTGGGCCAACTCGGCCCGGCGGCGCTCCCGGAGCCAGGGAAACTCTTCGGGGGGGAAACTGGGAGTCTGCACCACCTCGGCCAGGGAGGCCATGAGTTCCGAAAAATCCTCCGCCAGACCTTCCAGGGTGATCAGGGTGACGTCCCAATTCCCCCGGGCCTGGAGATTGGCCCCCAGAGACTCAATCTCCTGGGCCAACTGCAACTGGGACCGGCGAGTCGTACCCAATGTCAGATACTCCGCGGTCCAATCCGCCACCCCACCCTTGCCCGGCGGGTCCGTCTCGGCCCCCCGCTTGGCCATAAAGGTGAGACTCACCCAGGGGACCCGATCATACTCCACGCCTAACAACGATAACCCACCCGGCAACCCGGCCCGATAAATCTCCGGAATATACCCCGCCATGTAGACTCCTTTTGTGGCTGTGATATTTGGGGGAGGGGGTAAGGGCCAGTGGCCCTTACCCCCCACATCAATCCCCCCTTAAGCCAACTGGCCCAGAGACAGGCTCTCTTCGGTGGTTATGGGTTTTAAGGTGACCACGGTGCGGTTGTCTTCCCGCAAGTACTCTTGGGCCACTCTGGCGATGTCCTCCGGGGTTACCGCTTCATAAAAATGGAGGAGTTGGTTGACCCGGTTGCCGTCCCCGGTTTTCAGTTGAAACAGTCCCACCAGGAGGCCCCGGAAAAAAGTCTTGGCCAGGCTTTGCACTGTCTGGGCCCGCATGAGTTTTTTCGCCCGGGCCAGTTCCTCCGGCTTAACCCCCTCGTTTCTCAGTAGTTCCAGGTGTTTCCAGAGATCCTCTTCCAGTTCCGGCAGGGGAGTTCCCGGGGCCGCCACCCCGGTGATGATGAGCAGGTCCGGGTCCTGGGCCGACCAGGGGGGAGGGGCCAGATCCACCTGCATCTCCGCGGCTCTTCCCGGGCGCACAAATTCCTGGTAGAAACGGGAGGATCTTCCCCCGGATAAGATGACCGACAGCAGGGTCAAAGGATAGATGTCCGGATGGCCCAACCCCACCCCGTGGAAGCCGGCAAAAAAAGCCTCCACCTGGGACACCTTTTTGAAAACGCTGCGCCGTTCCCCCCTTTGGGGCGGCTCCTGGAATTGGGGGACCAGGGGGGAGCCGGGGCTGGAAACTTCCCCGAAGTAGCGGGCCACCAGGTCCCGGGCGGCCTCCGGCTCCACATCCCCGGCAATCACCATGATCAGGTTGCCGGGATGGTAATAGGTCTTAAAGTAGCTGAGACAATCCTCCAGGGTGAGGCGGCGCAAGTCCTGGTCCCAGCCGATGATGGGCCAGTTATAGGGGTGCTGCGTATAGGCGGCGGCGAAGAGCTGCTCCAGGACCAGGCCGAAGGGGCTGTCCACGGCCCGGAGTTTCCGCTCGCTCACCACTACCGAGCGCTCGGTCTGAAAATTTTCCTCATCCAGCTTCAGGCGGCGCAGACGATTGGCTTCCAACTGGATCGCCAATTCCAGATGTTGGGCCGGCAGATTCTCAAAGTAGGAAGTATGATCCTTGGTGGTGAAGGCATTGATCTCCCCTCCCTTGGCCTGGAGCAGGCGGACGAATTCCTCCGGCCCCAGGATGTCGGTGCCCCGGAACATCAGGTGCTCAAAGAGGTGGGAGATGCCGGTGATCCCCTGGAGTTCATGGCGGGACCCCACCCGGTAATGCAATTGCAGGGAGACCAGGGGTAGACTGTGGTCGGGCAGAATGAACAGGTTAAGGCCGTTGGCCAACCGGAAATTAATGATGGCAATCTCCGGCTGCCAGGCGGCCGGGTCCAACTGACGGGATTGCTCCATCCCAGGTCCTCCTTCCTTTACTCTTCCCTCAACTTTACTCCCCGGCCTTTCCCTCTTTTTCTTCCTTCATCAATTCCTTGGCGGTTTCCATGAGGTGCCGGAGGGTTTGGTCCACTTTGAAGTTTACCGTATCGGGTTCAAAGGCGCCGTCCGGGGTGCGTTCCCCCGCGGGGAGGTCGGTGAGCAATTCCAGGGCCTCATCCACCCGGGCCACGGCCCAGACGTGGAATTTGCCGGCCTGGACCGCGTCCACCACTTCCTTTTTCAACATCAGCTCAGGGACGTTGGCCTTGGGAATGATGACCCCCTGGCTGCCGTCCAGGCCCCGGGCCTGGCAGACCTTGTAGAAGCCCTCGATCTTCCAATTGACCCCGCCGATGGGTTGGACTTCCCCCCGCTGGCTCACCGAACCGGTGATGGCGACGTTCTGTTTCAAGGGCACATCGGCCAGGGTGGAAAGGAGGGCCAAAAGCTCGGCGACGGAGGCGCTGTCTCCCTCCACCATACCATAGCTCTGCTCAAAGGTGAGGCTGGCCGATAAAGCAAGGGGTTTATCCTGGGAAAACCGGCTCTTTAAATAGCCGGCCAGGATCATCACTCCCTTGGTGTGAATGTTGCCGGAGAGTTGGGACTCCCGGTCGATGGCCACCACCCCGTCCTTCCCCATGGAGTAGGTGGCGGTAATGCGGCTGGGGCGGCCGAAGGCGTGGTCACCCAGGGCGTAAACGGAGAGCCCGTTGACCTGGCCCACCACCTTCCCCTGGGTCTCAATGAACAGCATGCCCTCCTCGATGAATTCCTGCAGCTTCTCTTCCGGCAAGTCCGAGCGATAAGTCTTCTCCCGGATGGCCTTTTCCACATCAGTGGCGAAGATCACGTCATGGGTATTGCTTTGGGCCCAGTAATTGGCTTCCTTGACCACATCCAGGACTTCTTTGAGCTGGAGAGTCAGCTTCTGCTGATGTCCCGTCAATTCCTGGGCATATTCAATCAGGCGGGCCATGCCGGTCTTGTGGATGGGCTTCAGTTTCTCTTCCTGGCAGTAGGTGGCCACCAGGGAGCTGAACTCCTGGAGGTGCTCCGGGGTCTTGCGCATCTGGGAGTCAAAGTGGGCCTTGATCTTGAAAAACTTTTGGAAGTCTTCGTCATAGAAATAGAGAAGTTGGTAAATATACGGATCACCGATGAGGATGACCTTGATCTGCAAGGGAATGGGCTGGGGCTGCAAAGTGCGGGCGGCAATGAATCCCATTTGCTCGGCCAGGTCTTCGATCTTGATTTCTCTCTCTTTGAGGCAGCGTTTCAGGGCCTCATAGGAAAAATACCAGCGGAGCAGGTCCAGGATATGCAGGATGAGATAGCCGCCGTTGGCCCGGTGGATAGACCCCGGGCGGATCAGGGTGAAATCGGTGACCAGGGCGCCGAATTGGGCCCGGCGTTCCACTCCTCCAAAGAGGTTGATGTAGTTGGGATTGTTCTCCAAAACCACCGGCGCCCCTATGGTTTCGGAGTTATCTACAAAGACATTCACCTGGTACTGAGTGAAACTGGGCTCCGGCATAGGAAAGGGAAAGGGACCCGCCGGAGTACCGGGGCGCTTTTTTAAGTCATCGATATTTTTTAAAATGTCGGCCTCTATCTCTCTCAGATATTCGGTGATCTGGGGGAAGTCCTGGTATTCTTCCGCCAGTTCTTCGATGTAATGTCCCACGGCAGATAGAGCCATATCCTGATCCAGTTTCTTCTCCACCTCCTGGAACTCTTTTTCCATCTTACGGATCTTGCGGATGACCTCGTTCATTTCTTCGTGCAGGACCGTGGATCTCTGCCGCAAAGACTCCCGCTCTTCCTCACTCAAGGCCTTGAGCTCCTCCTCGCTCAAGGCTTTACCTTCTTTACCCGGAAAGATCATCAGGCCGGTTTGGGAGATGTTAAGGACAAAGCCTTCTTGGGTGGCCTTGGTATCCAGTTCCTGGAGGGTGGCGTTCCGGGACTGGGTAAATTGGTGCACCAGGGCTTCCCGCCGATTGGCATAATCTTCACTTTCGAAAACCTCGGGGATATGCACCCGCAAGGTGGAGATGAGTTCGTCCATGTCGTTCTTAAAGCGGCGACCCCGGCCGGGGGGGAGGGTCAGGGCCTTGGGCCTTTCCGCTTCTTTAAAATTATGGACATAGAGATAATCAGGGGGCGGAGGTTCGCCGGCGGCCAACTCCGACACATAGTCCTTGATCATCTCGGTTTTCCTGGACAAGGGCGGACCGGCGACAAAGATATTGTATTCCGGGTCCTTGATTCCCAGGCCGAATTCCAGGGCGTGCCGGGCCCGGTCTTGGGCCACCACCTTTACCTTGAAGGGAGAAAGATCCAGGGTGGTTTCGAATCCCAGTTGGTCAGGCTGGCAGACGGCGCGCAAATTCTCAGGCTTCAGTTCCCATTGGGCTATGGACATGGGGCCTCCTCCGGTGAGAGTCTTCATTGCTGGGGCTCCTTCCCTTTGACGTCAGCAGAATCTGCCTGTCCCTGGGGAATAAGGGGACAGAAGCGGGGATTAAGAAAATCCGGACCCTCGGTCTGGATAGTGTTGTGGGTCAGGCCGAACCGGTGCTGCAGCAGGTCATCCAACTCCTTAACCAGGCAGTCTCGATCTTGCTTATCCGCCACCACCACATGGACGCTTAGGGAATAGATCCCGGAAGCAATGGTCCAGATGTGGAGATCATGGACTTCGGCGACTCCGGGATGGTCCCCCAGGGCAGATTGCACCTGATCCGGGTCAATGTGCCCGGGGGTGGCTTCCATCAGGATGGTCGTGGCCTCCCGGAGCAATTGCCAACTGCCGATGATGATCAATACGCCGATGATGCCACCGGCCAGGGGGTCGAACCAGTACCAGCCCTTGAAGAGAATGGCCGCGCCGGCCAGGATGGCGGCCACCGAGCCCCAGGAATCGGCCAGCAAGTGGAGGAAAGCGGAGCGGAGGTTGAGGTTCTGATCCCGAGCGGGATAAAGGATGATGACCCCGTAAAGATTAACCACTAGACCCAGTCCGGCGATAATCATCAAAGGCAGGCCGCTGATCCGGGGAGGTTGAAACAGACGGCCATAAGCTTCATAAAAGATATAGGCGGCCATGGCCCACAGGGCCAGGCCGTTGAACAGGGCCACCAGGATCTCCAGACGGTGGTAGCCGTAAGTCTTCTGGGGAGTGGGGGGCCTTTGGGTCATGCGCAGGGCTAACAGGCTTAGCCCCAAAGCCCCTACGTCGCTTAACATGTGACCGGCGTCGGCCAGCAAGGCCAGGCTGTTGGTAAGGATGCCCCCTACCACTTCCACGATAAAAAAGACCAGTTGGGTAATAAAAGCCAGGGTCAGGGGCCGAAAGCCGGGATGATCCGGGGAGGTATGCGGGTGATTAGGTCGGGGGGGGGTCATACCTGGTCCATATGAATTTCTAGAATCTGATACGATCTCCAGCCCGCCGGTGTCTCCAATTCCACCCGGTCACCCGGACCTCGCCCCATTAAGGCCCGTCCCAGGGGGGAAAACATGGATAGATGTCCCTGGGCGGCATCGGCCTCCAGGGGCCCCACCAGCTTGAAGCGTTTCTCTTTGCCGGTGTTCAGGCTGAGGAGGCGCACCAGGGAATTAAACCGCACCCGATCCGGAGGCAGATTGCTGCCCACCAGCACTTCGGCATTGCCCAGGATCTGGTGCAACTGCTTGATACGCCGTTCTAATCCCTGTCGCCGGGCCAGGATCCCCTGAAAGTCGGCATTGCTTTCCACCCGGCCTTCCGAGGCCGACTCTAAGATTTCCTGGACCACCCGAGGGCGTTCCACCCGGCTCAAAAGCTCCAATTCTTTCATGAGCTTCTCATATCCGGCTCGGGTCAGCAGGACCTTTTCCATAAAAGGTGGAGAAATTCTGGTAAGTTATCTAAGTTTCGAATTATTTAACAGATTTATCATCTTAATCCTCAAATACTTTTAACTTAAAAGACCGGGGCGGTCAATATCCCGGATTATAAGAGAATAAGGGAAGAGGCAGAGCCGATATGTCTGGCCTATTCCCTTGATTTTCCCTGACTTTTTCCATTTAGAGAGAGTCTTCCCCCTTAAGCTATTTTCCCGATTGCCGATAAGAAGACAGGGAAATGGGTCCGGTAATAGAAGGCCAGCCGTCCGAGACGGCCCCTGCCCTTATCGCCGGGAACCTTAATAGTCAAAGCCAATGAAGGTCTGGGGCCAGTTTACTCCTTCGGCCCAGGTTTGGTAAAGTTTGATTTGCTTTTAACTTCTTTTTGAACCATTCAAAAGTTTTTTTAAAATTTTAAAAATTTATGCTTGACAGAAAAACTTTTCGGCGCTTAAAATGGCGTAACCCAAAAAAAGGGAGTGGTATTGGGGCGTGTAAACCCAAGAAAGGAGGGATGGGTTAGGGTCCATAGGGGAAAAAGGCCCAATATTTAATAAAGATTAAGGGGGAAAACTTGATGAACGTAAAAAGGATTGTACCTATCCTGGGGTTGGTGTTGTTGGCAGCCTTGGTGGTCATTCCTGGGCCGGCCAAGGGGGAGATGTATGTGGAAGGTTATATCGGCGGTAGTTTCCCGCCAAATGCCGGATCTGACTTTTCCACTAGTCATAACGGCGCAGTAGGACGACCCGGATTTCGGTCGGAAACCCATTCGCCCAAGGGCATACTCGATCCGGCGGTGATCGGCGGCTTGAAGGTCGGCACTTGGTTCGTCAAAGAAGGGTTCCTGGGTTACAATTACCCTGATTGGGCCAAGTATTTAGGGTTTTATATTGATTTTTCTTATCATCGCCTGGATTATGGCCACCAATCATTGTCTACGGTCGGCCGGGACGTCAACTTTAACACCACTGCCGCTTTAGGGCCCGGTAACAGCTTTCAGCAGGCTCTTAGTGACCAAATGTTTTCTGAAGGCTCCGCGGCTACTCTGGCCTTCATGTTTGCCTTCCGGTATGGCTTCATGCCCGATTCGGAAGTGCCTTTCGGCCGCCTGCAGCCTTATGTGGGTGTAGGCCCGGCCATTCTCTTCAGCAGCCAGAATATCACCATCCAGAGTGCCGGGCTGGTTAACCGGGTGTTCTATCCGTATACCATCAAGCCAGGGTCCCAATCATCCACCGATATTTGTTTGGCGGTGGAAGCCGGACTCCGGTATATGGCGCTTAAAAACGTCTCCCTGGATGCCTCCTTCAAATACCGTTATGCCCAACCCAGCTACACTTTCGACTATACTGATTCAGTTGCCTTTGGTGGCGGCGTGGGCCGGTCCTTCACTTTTAAGCCAACCTATAACCTGATCGGCTTCCAGATCGGCGCCGCGTACCACTTCTAATCTGAGCCTGGGATAATTATGCAGGCGGCCTTCGGGCCGCCTTTTTTTTATCTTTGGGGTGAGAGAGGGATGAAAATTCGCCAGCCCCATCGAGGGTACTCTGGACCGGCTCAACCCGTAATTCGTAGATAAGCCGAGATTGATGGAGTAATCCGCAGCCAAGATGGATGGTCCTGATGCTTCACCCCTGGTTCCCCCAGGTCGTAAGAACAAATCTTCTTTCCTTTGCCGGGAGAATGTGATAAAAGTCCGGTTAAGTTGGCCATAGGTCCTCAAATATCATGACTTATTGTAACCAGTGCCAATTGGTCCATGGCGAGGAACAACGGTTTTGTCAACGCTGTGGCCAACTGTTAAAGAGATCCCCGGTCGGCTCCACCCGCCCCTGCGCTCGCTGTGGTTCCTTGACCTTTCCCGGGCAAAAATTTTGTACCGATTGCGGGTTACCTTTGCGAGTAACCCCACCTGCCAAGGAGGAGGCCCAGCCCCGGGCACCTTTATTCTATCCCCGGGCCTCCGAGACCAGGTCAACTCGCCGCAAGCGGCGCCCCGGCCTGGCCCTTTCCCTGGCGGGCCTGGTGTTGGTCATTCTGGGGGGCATGTATGCCTGGCGGCAAATCACCAAACCGCGAGTGCCCCACCTGCCCGTCGTCTCTGCTCCCCAGGACGACCTGAGCCGGGAGGTGGAAAAGCTAGCCGAGAAAATTCGCGCCGCGCATCTCAATAAAGATATTAACAAATGGCTCAGTTCCTACGATGCCAACTATCCCCAGCTCGGGCGCGTGGAAAATGAGATTCTGGAACTCTGGAAAAATTACGACGTCAAAGAAGTGTCTTATCGGATTTCCGACGTCCAACGTCTGGACGAAGGCCGGGGGGCCAGCGCGGTAGTTGTCTGGAATATCCAGGTTTACGACCACCGGACCCATGACTACACTTTACTCAGGCCGGCCTATAAAATCATTTTGGCGAAAGTCGATGGTGTCTGGAAGATTCGTGACAGCAAGCCGGAAGAAGGGGGAGGAGCTTCTTAAGATGAAGCCCGTGGCCGGTCCTGGATGCTATCGGGTTTTGATCTGGGGGCTTTTGCTCCTGGCCGTCCTTACGGGTTGCCAACGCCGTTTTGAAACCAGCTATCCACCACCCCCTCCCCCGGCACCAGCGCCGCCTCCGGTCATCAGTCGGCCAGTTTTCTATGTGAACGCTTCTCGCCTCAACCTGAGGGCCTGCCCGGGGATGGATTGTCCCAAAATCCTAGGTTTAGAGCGCAATGAACCCGTAGAAAAGTTGGGAGAGTCCGAGGATTGGTCCCAGATACGGGTCAAACGGGACGGCACTTTAGGTTGGGTCTCCACCCGTTACCTCTCCGCCGAACCGGTGTCGCCGCCCATGGAGGCGCCGCCGGTGGCCGCACCGCCAACGGTGGTTAAACCTCCGGAAGTTGAGGCGGCTCCGCCTCCCCCCGAGGCCCCCCCACCCCCTCCCAAGAAAAAGGTGGAAGAAGGCAAGCCGGTAAAGGTCCCCAAGGCGGCGGAAGCCGGGGAGCCGGCGCCCCGAAAACCTGCTCCTGAGAAGGAAAAGCCCGCCCCGGCGGAGGAAAAGCCTGCTCCTGAGAAGGAGAAACCCGCGCCTCAGGAAGAGCCCCAGAAGCGCATCCGCATCATGTGATTAAAGTGGCTTGTGGGAGGCGGGCCAGGGACCTCGGGCTATCAGCTTTCAGCAGTCAGCTATCAGCTATTAAAAAGAAAAGACCAAAGCTGACTGCTAATTTTCCCCTTCGCCCCTTCCCCCAAGGTCAGGAACTGCCCCAGGTTCACTGCGGCGTACTGCCGGATCCACCCTGGCCTCATACTGGTAGAAGTGTTCCCGGAAGAGATGGGCATAGACATCCCGGCGGCAAGGCCATAAAAGGAGCGCCGAAACAGGCGCTGGTGGATTGCAGGATTATCCGGAAAGGGCGACAGAATATCACTCACCTAAATTAGAGATATGTTCTTTTGACCTAGGTAGTTACATGGCGATGCCTCCATGAGAAAAATCCTAATTATTTATCAATCATTAATCTTGAAGAGCTAATTCATTATGTGCTATTTGATATCTTCTGGGGAATTTTTTCCTTTGGAGGGGTGAGATGAAAGATATCCAAATATATGGTGCCAGAACTAACAACAATTCGCTGCACCACTGGATTAAGACCATAGCTGATCTCACCAAACCGGATCGCGTGCATATTTGTGACGGGTCCCAGGAAGAATCCCACCAACTTTGCCATCAAATGGTTGAAAGCGGGACTTTCATTCGCCTGAATGAGAAAAAGCGTCCGAACAGTTTTCTCAGCCGATCAGACCCAAGAGATGTGGCTCGGATGGAAAGCCGCACCTATATTTGCTGCCTCAATAAATCCGACGCGGGACCCACGAACAATTGGATGAGCCCGGCGGAAATGAAAGAAAAATTAATGGTTCTGTTTGGCGGTTGTATGCGCGGGCGCACCATGTACGTAATTCCTTTCAGCATGGGGCCTTTGGGTTCTCCCATTGCCCATATCGGTGTGGAGATCACGGATTCCCCCTATGTGGTGGTGAATATGCGGATCATGACCCGAATGGGGCAGGCTGTCCTGGAGGTTCTGGGCGACGAGGGAACCTTTATCCGGTGTCTGCACTCGGTGGGAGCCCCGCTGGAGCCGGGCCAGAAAGATGCGCCTTGGCCGTGTAATCCGGAGAACACCTATATCACTCACTTTCCTGAAGAGCGGGCCGTTTATTCTTTTGGCAGCGGTTATGGGGGAAATGCTCTTTTAAGTAAAAAATGCTTTGCTCTCCGGATTGCTTCGGTCATGGCCGAGGATGAAGGATGGCTGGCGGAACATATGTTGATTCTGGGAGTCGAAAATCCCGAGGGCGAAAGAACCTATGTGGCCGGGGCTTTCCCCAGCGCCTGCGGCAAAACCAACTTTGCCATGTTGGTTCCCCCCAAGGGATTTGAAGGTTGGAAGGTTTTCACTGTGGGTGACGACATTGCCTGGATTAAACCCGATCAGGATGGAACTCTCAGAGCCATCAATCCTGAGGCCGGTTTTTTTGGGGTGGCTCCGGGCACTTCCATGAAATCCAACCCCAATGCCATCATGACCTTGACCAAGAACTGCATTTTTACCAATGTAGCCCTCACGGATGACGGTGATGTGTGGTGGGAGGGGATGACTGAGGAACCCCCGGCACATTTGATTGACTGGAAGGGACAGGATTGGACTCCGGATTGCGGCCGCGTTGCAGCTCACCCAAATGCCCGGTTCACTGCTCCCATCCAACAGTGTCCGACTTTCGATCCGGAGTGGGATAATCCGGAGGGCGTTCCCATCAAGGCCTTCATTTTCGGGGCCCGGATGAGCAAACATGTGCCTCTGGTTTTTCAGGCCTTCAACTGGTCCCACGGCGTATATCTGGCCGCGACCATGGCTTCTGAAGCTACGGCGGCGGCTGAAGCAGGGCTGGCAGTGAGGCGGGACCCCATGGCGATGCTGCCATTTTGCGGCTACAACATGGCCGACTATTGGAATCACTGGTTAAATATAGGGCGGCATTTAGCCAATCCGCCTCGAATTTTCCGGGTGAATTGGTTCAGACGGGATGAGACCGGCAAGTTTATGTGGCCTGGGTTTGGCGAAAACATGCGGGTGCTCAAATGGATTGTTGATCGAGTTCGGGGCCGGGGCTATGGCGTGGAAAGCCCCATGGGCTTTATGCCGCGTCATCAAGATATTCACTGGGACGGGTTGGTCTTCGATCCGGAGAAATTCTATGAACTCATGTCGGTGGATCGTGAAGAAGCAGCCAAAGAGGCTAGATCCCATGAGGAGCTTTTCGACAATTTTTTTGATCGTCTGCCCAAGGAATTTATTTACCACCGGGAACTGTTTAAATCCCAAGTATGGCGATCCCCCAAGATGTGGGAATTAGCCAGGGCCATCTTCTAATATCAATTTATGAGTTCTGAAAAAGCTTTTTTGTCATCCTGAGCGAAGCGAAGGATCTAGTATTTTTGAGATTCTTCGGTCGCTTCGCTCCCTCAGAATGACAATTTGGGCCACTTTTGCAGAGGTCTCGAATTGGTATTAGATGGACCAGGCGCAGAAGTGACCTACTGCGCCGGTTAGAAGCCACTCCTTAACCTCTGCCTCTCGGTTCCCCTTGTAAGAAAATTTTGGACAAAAATATCAGAAATTGTCTGCTTTTCAGGCCTTATCCCAACTGCTAAGTAATTTCTCTAGAGGCGTTCTCTAATCAGGAACAGCCTCTGCTACCTTAAAATTTAGGAGACCTCTCTAAAATCCTGGTTGAGGAGGGGGCTAAGGGCCTGGAAGCCCTCGTCCTCCAAACCACTTTTGCAGAGTTCTCATCTAGTGATTAACAGGACCATGGGTCCTCTTGCCGAGGAAGATTTATGAAGACAGTATCCCAAAAGATCCAGGAGTTACAGGAAAGAGAAGCGCAGATCAAGGCCATGGGTGGGGCCAAGGCGGTGGAG
>Ga0154640_1046_pt6 | contig 18768 bp, 18 predicted proteins | sample Rifle2008BG13ft_FD_116069 | JGI IMG/M metagenome (GOLD analysis project Ga0154640, IMG submission 116069) | Deltaproteobacteria bacterium RBG_13_58_19 | reverse complement strand
GGGGGGGGCGGCCTGTCACGCCGGAGGTCACATAGGGGCTCACCGTAAAAGGGGAGCAGAGGGTTTTCACGGCTTGAAGCCCCCGAGGCTGTCAAAGTAGCGCCCGGCTGCTTCCCTTGCATTCCGTACCGGGTTTGCAAAGAGTGGGGGCATTTTCTAAAAAGTGAATTTGTAGTCATTTTTGTTGGACAAAATATGGTTTTTTAAATAATATTCAAATAAATTCACTATCTGAAAATCAAATGGTTACACTATCACAAGCGCCTCTGATTGAGGCTTGGTTAGAAATTCGCTGGGGGCAGGTCAAAGTTGATGAAGCCACCAAAGAAAAAGAGTATTTCTTTCCAAGACAAGAAATAGATTTTTTCTTTGGTCAATTTAAGATGATTGCCGACCGTAATGAATTGACTCACGTTGACCGAGTTTTTCCTGAATTTGCCCCTCCAATTCCTCATGTAGTTGTTTTTAGGTTCAGAAAAGCGCCAAATGTTTGGCCTTGCTTCCAAATCGGGCGTGGAGTTTTCACGGTAAATCAAATAAATGATGGATATGATTGGCTAACATTTAAAGAAGATATGCTAAAGGGGATTGGTTATCTTAATGAGGCAAACCCTTTAAAGATAGAAAATCTTCCTATCTTAGATATATCACTAAAATATAGGGATGGATTTTTATTCAAATCTACAGAAAGCCCTTTAGATTTTCTTAATAATAATTTTGAAATTAGCTTTAAATTAACTCATGATTTTTTAAATAAGGAATTTATTATAGCAAATCCTTTTAATTTAAATTTAAAATTTACCCTAAAAACTGTAGTGCCTGTTGGTTCTGTCATTATAAATCTGCGACAGGGAACTATTAATGCACAACCAGGTTTTATAATGGATACAGTAACGCGTATAACATCTGATGAACTTGATGACCGATTAAATTTAGAAAATATATCAAGCTGGCTTGAACAAGCTCACACCATCCAAAAACATTGTTTTAATACTTTAATTGATCCTGCATATAAAAGGAGTTTTGAATGATAGAATTTTCAGAAAATTGGGATAATGCCGCTTCTTTAAAAAATCCTTTTATTCCATTAGTTGGATATTTTGTTGAGGAATACCAAAAAGAATTGATTCCACCTGATGAAATTGAAATAATAAAACCTACAGATGAACTTAGTAAAAATGTTAGAGATATTCTCAGAAAAAACGGAATAAAAAGATTTCAAGAATTTAAACAATATCAAAAAGGATGGGATTTTGGAATAGGAGAGCCAATGTCTAATCAATCATTGGCCATGATGGAAACTTTTATCAATTTATATCCAAAATTTAAAGAAGTCGAACCGAGCATATTTTTAACCCGAGAGGGAAATCTACAACTTATTTGGGAAGATAAAGACAATAAAACAATCGAAATTGAATTTTTCCCTGATAGAATTGAATATTATCTTGAGTCAAAAGAAATCGAAGACACTATGGTGATTAATAGAGAATCGGCGTCGGAATATTTGAACAAATTTATATCAGAATTATAATATGAATGATGATAAAAGAATGTCCACCGGAAGAAAATATAGTTCGAGCACTTCTTTCTGCCCATTGGGATCCAAAAAACAATAGGGTTAGTCCCAACCTATTCACAGGAACAAATACTTCCGTTAGTAGACTCCTTATCCTACCTTTGAATGATCTTTTTAAGATTTTCCATAAAGAATTAGATAGGCCAGCTTCTCAACCCCCAAGGATAGTTTTGGGAGCTGGGAAAATTAATATAGGTCATTTGCAATACATAGGTATCAATCACCTCGAAAAACCCACCAAAATAAGTGTAATACCGACCCCCACAGATATAAATCGAGCCCATGCAGAAATTCCAGAAAAGATAACGCAGGGTTTGTCCCGAAAAATAGTTCAAGCTCTGATTATACATAAAGACTCCCCTTTTGCCAGACTGGTAAGGTGGATTAAGCGGGGCTTGAATAGGGTCTCGAGAAACTTATTTAAGTAGCCTGTGATTGCAGCTCTCCCCTTTTTTACTTCCTTCCTGTTGGGAATATTGTTGGGACCAAAAACAAAGAGGTTAGGCCGATTGACCTAACCCCTTGAAATCACTGGCGGGGACGACGAGACTCGAACTCGCGACCTCCGGCGTGACAGGCCGGCGTTCTAACCAACTGAACTACGCCCCCGGTGTTGTAAGTTCAAAGTTCCAAGTTCAAAGTTTGAAAGTTCAAGGTTAATGGTTCAAATCTATTAGAAATCAGCAAAACCCTTGAACTTGCAGATTGGAACTAAACTTTGAACTTTGAACTTCGAACCTTGAACCAAAAAAAAATGGTAGGCGGAAGAGGATTCGAACCTCTGACCCCCGGCTTGTAAGGCCGATGCTCTCCCAACTGAGCTATCCGCCCGACTCGCCGCTAATAGTCGCGGATAGCTGCCCCCTCTGTCAAGGGGAAAAACCCGGCGATAAGGGGCGAAAAGGGTTTTTGGGAGAGGAAGCCGAGGACGCCGGCGAGACTTCATAAGGTACCAGCCCCGGCCCCCTCTCCCCAATCCCCTAAAGGGGGTGGGGAGGGGAGTTGGAGGGTCGGGCGGGGAGCCACTGCTCCCCCGGCCCTCCCCTCAAAAACTAGCTTACCACGTTAATGGGCCTGGATTCCCGGGACCCCGGGCAGCGGTTCGGCGGGCACATAGGCCGGCTCCGGGGCCACCGGCGCCGGCGCCGGGTGGAAGAGGCCGTCCGGATCGTCAATAGCCAGGGCCACCTTTAGCACCTCGTCCATGTGATCCACCGGCACTAGCTCCACGGCTTTAAGAATCCGGGCCGGGATTTCTTTGATATCCTTCTCGTTTTCTCTAGGAATAATCACCGTCTTGATCTGGTGGCGGTGGGCGGCGATGATCTTTTCTTTCAAGCCGCCGATGGGCAAGACCCGCCCCCTCAAGGTGATCTCCCCGGTCATGGCCACCTCCCGCCTCACCGGAAGCTTGAGCAAAGCGGAGATGATGCTGGTGGCAATGGTGATGCCCGCGGAGGGGCCGTCCTTGGGGATGGCTCCTTCCGGCACGTGCACATGGATATCGATTTTGCGATAGAACTCCAGGGGCAGACCCAGGTTTTCGGCCTTGGAGCGGACGTAGCTCAGGGCCGCCTGGGCCGACTCTTGCATGACTTCCCCTAATTTCCCGGTAATGAGCAATTTTCCCCGGCCGGGGATTACTACTACTTCGGTCTGGAGGAGTTCGCCCCCGAATTCGGTCCAGGCCAGGCCGTTGGACAGCCCCACCTCATCCTTTTCTTCGGTATGGCCGTAGCGGTATTTGGGCACTCCCAGGAACTTGGAGACGGACTGGCTGGTGACTTTGACCTTATGGTCCTTGCCTTCCTGGGCCACTTCCCGGGCCACCTTGCGGTCAATGGAGGCGATCTCCCGCTCCAGATTCCTCACCCCCGCCTCCCGGGTGTAGTACCGGATGATGGTCAGGACGGCGTTCTCGGTAAACTGGATATTTTCCTGGGTCAAGCCGTTGGCCTGACACTGTTTGGGGATGAGAAATTTTTCGGCGATGAGAAGTTTTTCTACTTCGGTATAGCCGGGCAGGCGGATAATCTCCATCCGGTCCTGGAGGGGCAGGGGGATGGAATAGAGATTATTGGCCGTGGTGATGAACATCACCTCGGAGAGGTCGTAGTCTGAGTCCAGGTAGTGGTCGTTAAAAGCCACATTCTGTTCCGGGTCCAGGACCTCCAGGAGGGCCGAAGAAGGATCGCCCCGAAAATCGGTGCTCATCTTGTCCACTTCATCCAGGCAGAAGACCGGGTTGCTGCTTTTGGCCTTCCTTAGGCACTGGATGATCTTCCCCGGCAGGGCGCCGATATAGGTGCGGCGATGGCCCCGGATTTCGGCTTCGTCCCGGACGCCGCCCAGGGAGAGGCGCACGAAATTGCGTCCCAGGGCCCGGGCTACGGACTTGGCCAGGGAGGTCTTGCCCACCCCGGGGGGACCCACCAGACAGAGGATAGGGCCCTTCATCTTCTTGACCAGGCTCTGGACCGCCAGGTGTTCCAGGATGCGCTCCTTGGGCTTCTCCAGGCCGTAGTGGTCCTCTTCCAGGATGCGTTCCGCCTCCACCAAGTCGTGCTTGTCCTTGGTCTTCTCAAACCAGGGGAGGGACAGGAGCCAGTCGATGTAATTCCGCACCACCGTGGCTTCGGCGGACATGGGACTCATGAGCTTGAGTTTCTTCAGTTCATGCTTCACCTTAGCGGTGGCTTCGGCGCTCATCTTCTTCTTGCGCAGCCGCCGTTCCAGTTCCTGAATCTCCCCTTTGAGATCCTCTTTCTCCCCCATCTCTTTCTGGATGGCCCGCATCTGTTCGTTGAGATAGTACTCCCGCTGGGTCTTTTCCATCTGCTTCTTGACCCGGTTTTTGATGCGGTTCTCGATGGAGAGGACCTCGTTCTCCCGATTGACCAGGCTCAGGACCTTCTCCAGACGGCGGATGGGATCCAGGGTTTCCAGGAGGGCCTGTTTTTCATCGCTTTTAATGGCCAGGTGCCCGGCGATGGTATCGCCCAGTCGACAGGGGTCATCAAAACTGGCCACCGTCTGCAAGGCTTCCTGGGGCACCTTTTTGTTCAGCTTGGCATAAGTCTCAAAAGCGCTGAGAGCCGCCCGGCGCAAGGCTTCCAGTTCGGGAGAGGTCTCCCAGGATTCCCGGAGTTCCTCCACCTCCACCTGGAAAAAATTGGTATTGGTTAGAAAATTCCGGATCGCCCCTCGATGCTTGCCTTCAATGAGCACCTTGACGGTGCCGTCGGGGAGGCGGAGCATTTGCAGAATGGAAGCCAGGGTCCCCACCCGGTGGATCTCCGCTTCCCGGGGTTCGTCCCGGCGGGCATCCTTTTGGGTGCACAGGAGAACATATTTTTCCTGGCCCATGGCAAATTCCAGGGCGGAGATGGAGCGCTCCCGACCGATGAATAAGGGAACCACCATGTGGGGAAAGACGACGATGTCTCTTAGGGGCAACAGGGGCACGGTCTGCAAGTGTTTTTCCCCTTCCTCGCCGCTGCGGGTGCGATTCAGACGAAAGATCATTTTTTCACCACTATCCCTGGCTTATCCCAGCCCATTCCTTCAGCCATTTCAAAGGTATAAATCGGGGCCGCGTGATTACGGATGAAGTCCTCATTAATCAGACACTCCCGCACATTTTTGAGGGAGGGGATGTCGTACATCAATTCCAACATGGCCCCTTCCAGGATGGCCCTAAGACCCCGGGCGCCGGACTTCCGCTTCAAGGCCTCCTTGGCCACCGCCACCATGGCGTCCTCAGTGAACTTCAAACTTACCCGGTCCATCTCCAGGAGCTTCTGGTATTGTTTTACCAGGGCATTTTTGGGCTCGGTCAAGATTTTCACCAGGGCCTCTTCATCCAACTCATCCAGGGTGGCGATCACCGGCAGCCGCCCGACAAACTCCGGGATGAGCCCGAATTTCAGGAGATCCTGGGGCTGCACCTGGGCCAGGATCTCTCCTAAGGCCCGTTGGTGCCGGCTCTTGATTTCGGCCCCAAAGCCCAGGGCCTTACGGCCGATGCGGGCGCCGATGATGTCCTCCAGGCCGTTGAAGGCCCCGCCGCAGATAAAGAGGATGTTGGTGGTGTCCACCTTGATGAATTCCTGCTGGGGATGCTTGCGCCCTCCCTTGGGGGGGACGGAGGCCAGGGTGCCCTCGATGATCTTTAGCAGGGCTTGCTGCACGCCTTCCCCGGAGACGTCCCGGGTAATGGAAGGGCTGTCGCTCTTCCGGGCGATCTTGTCCACTTCGTCGATATAGACGATCCCCCGGGAGGCCTTGTCCACATCATAGTCCGCCACCTGGAGCAGGTTCAGGATAATGTTCTCCACATCCTCGCCCACATAACCGGCTTCGGTTAAGGTGGTGGCATCGGCAATGGTAAAGGGGACGTTTAAGATGCGGGCCAGGGTCTGGGCCAGAAGCGTCTTCCCCGAGCCGGTGGGGCCCACCAGGAGGATGTTGCTCTTCTGGAGTTCCACCCCATCCATGTCCACCCGGGAATTGATGCGCTTGTAATGATTGTAGACGGCCACGGACAGGATCTTCTTGGCCCGTTCCTGGCCGATGACATATTCGTCAATCTGCTCCTTGATGGCGGCCGGCTCCGGAATGGCCAAGCGGGACTGCTTGGCTTCCTCCTTCTCATATTCCTCGGCGATGATATCATTGCAGAGCTCGATGCATTCATCGCAGATATAAACGCCGGGGCCGGCGATGAGTTTTTTCACCTCACCCTGGCTCTTGCCGCAAAAGGAGCACAATAGATCGGCACTCTTATCGGCACCGCGCTTACTCATAAAACTCAACCTCCCCAAACCCAGTGGGACACCTAACCGGGCTCGGTTTCTGCCTATCCTTCAGGTTATTATATCGGCAGCGGGTGGGTATTCCATAATCTGAAAATGAAATTCCCTGCCCCGGCCTAAAGTTAGGGACGAGTGATCAATTCCCGATGGGTGATCACCTCATCCACCAGGCCATAGCCCTTAGCCTGGGCCCCGGACATAAAGAAATCCCGCTCCGTGTCGGCCAGCACCCGTTCATAGGGCTGGCCGGTATGCTTGGCTAAAATGTGATTCAACTCCTCCCGGAGACGCAGAATCTCCCGGGCCTGAATATCCACGTCAGTGGCCTGGCCGGTGAAACTCCCCAGCACCTGGTGGATCAAAATGCGGGCATGGGGCAAGGAAAAGCGTTTCCCCAACGCGCCCGCGGCCAGCAACACCGCCCCCATACTGGCCGCCTGGCCCATGCAATAGGTGGCCACCGGGGAGCGGATATACTGCATGGTATCATAAATGGCCAGGCCGGAGGTCACCAACCCCCCGGGAGAATTGATATAAAAATGGATTTCTTTATCGGAATCCTCCGCCTCCAGGAACAACAACTGGGCAATGACCAGATTGGACACCTCATCGGTGATGCCGGTGCCCAGAAAGATGATCCGGTCTTTCAAGAGGCGGGAGTAAATATCATAGGCCCGCTCTCCCCGGCTACTCTGCTCCACCACAATGGGAATCAACTGCATCTTAGGGGCTCTCCTCAGCTTCAGTCGCTGCCGCGGTAACCAGGTTGGCCTTATCCAACAACAGCTTCATTATCTTCTCATCTCCCAACTGGCGGCGCAGGACTTCCATCAGGTCGTGTTCCTGATAAAACTGCCGCACCTGGGCCAGGTCCCGACCGCTTCTTTCCGCCAGCCTCTCTAAACCGGCCTCCAGTTCGTCCGCGGCGATGCTGACCCCCTCCTGGGCGGCCAGGCGTTCCAACAGCAACCGCACCCGCACCCGGCGCTCCGCGTTGGGGCGCACGCTCTCCAGCATTTTTCCCTGGTCCAAACCGGCCAGGTTGACCCCGTGTTGCACCAGGCGTTCAAACTGTTCCCGCAAAATATTTTCCTGCTCCTGGCGAATAAGAGAGGGCGGGGCCTCAAAGGACTGGGCGGCCAGCAACTGATCCAACACCTGCTGCTCCAACCGGGTCTGCCGGTCCCTTTCCTTTCCCTTTATAATATCCTCTCGGACCGCCCCTTGCAAGTCGGCCAGGGTCTGAAAATTGCCCCCCAGACTCTGGGCAAAGGCGTCGTCCCACTCAGGGACCACCTTTTCTTTGATTTCCTGGATCTGCACCTGGAACTCCACCACTTTCCCGGCCATCAGGGGGTTGAAAAAATCCGGGGGCAGGGCCACGCTGAAACGGGTGTCCGCCCCGGGCAAGAGACCCAGCAGTTGGCGCTCAAATTCCAGGTTGAACTTGCCGGCGCCGATTTCCATGTAGGTATTTTCGGCCTTGCCCTCGGCCAGGGCTTGCCCGGCAAAATAACCCTGGTATGAAAGGACGACAAAGTCTCCTTCCTGAATGGGACGAGGGTCAGCCACCGGCTGGAGGACGGCATTGGCCTGGCGAATCTCCTCCAGACGGGCCGCCACCATCTCCTCGGTGACCTCAGCCCCGGGGTCAGTAAGGGTGAGACCCAGGTAATCCGCCACGGTGAACTCCGGGGCCACCTCCAACTCCACACTGAAGCGGAACTCGGCGTCGGCCACCAATTGGGGCAGGGGGTCCGGCCAGTTCAAGCCCACGGGCTCTAAGGCCTTCTCCTTCAAGGCCTCCCCCAGGGAGCGCCGGGCCAAGGTATCCGAGACTTCTTGTTCCACCTGCCGGCGATAGTAAAGTTCCAGGACCGAACGGGGTATCTTGCCGGGCCGGAAACCTTTCACCTTCACCCGCTTGCCCAAATCCCGATAAGCCCGATCCACTTCCTGGGTTACCTCGGCGGAAGGCACGACGATCTCGAGCTTCCGTTTAACTTCGCTCAGGTTCTCCACTTCCACTTTAATGGGGCGCTCTGTCATTGATTAAGTCTCTCTATCTCCTAATTCTACACCATAAGGGCAGATATATTTTAAGCTTTTCAACTGGCTTGGTCCTACTTGAGGTGCACACCACTTAATTAAGTTAACAAAATTTTTCGGCGATCTTTGTCGGGGCGGTTCGCGAACCGGCCCGACAGCCTATCTTTACCAATATCGCGCGGCAAAAATAAGCCTTTTCTTCTTACCAGGTTTTCCTGGGACGCGAAACGAGGCCCCCCCGAAAGAGTGTGCGAGAGGGGGGACTCGAACCCCCACGGGCTGCCCGCTGGATCCTAAGTCCAGTGCGTCTGCCAAATTCCGCCACTCTCGCATAGATACTGTAATTATTTTAAATTTATTAACTAATCCCCGGCAAGTCAAGGTATTCAGCGCTGGCTGGGCTAATTTATGCCTGCCCCATTGTCTCCCTGGGAGATTCATGTTAATAATTAATACTCGGCGGAGATATGGCCAGCCCGGCCCAATACCCGCTCAGGACCCCTGGAGGAGCAATGGCAAAGGTCCCGAAGAAAGATGAACTGGAGAAGCTGCGGCAGCGCCTCATGGTGACCCCCCGCCTGGTCTGGGATCAGGTAAAACCCAAGGAACGGAAGGCCATCATGGCTTATGCCGAGGGCTACAAGAATTTTTTGGACCGGGCCAAAACGGAACGGCAGGCGGTGCAGGAAATTGTCCGCCAGGCGGAGGCCGCCGGCTTTGTGGATTTGAAGACTAGCCAAAGCGTTTCCCGGTGCTATTATAATTATAAGGGCAAGACCATTGCCCTGATCGTGCCGGGGCGCCAGCCCCTGACCCGGGGCCTGCGCCTGGTGGCGGCCCATATAGATTCCCCCCGCCTGGATTTGAAACAATACCCCTTATACGAAGAGACCGACCTGGTTTTCTTAAAGACCCACTATTACGGCGGGATCAAGAAATATCAATGGTTGGCCCGGCCCCTGGCCCTTCATGGCGTTATCCTCAAGGCCGACGGCAAAGTGGTGGAACTAAAGATCGGAGAAGATCCGGCCGATCCAGTCTTTACGGTCCTGGACCTTTTGCCCCACCTGGCCCGCAAGGTCCAGATGGATAAAAAGGTGACCGAGGCCTTTGAAGGGGAAAAACTCAATGTCCTGGTGGGCTCTTTGCCCCTGGGGGATACGGAAACCAAAGAGCGGTTCAAGCTCTATCTCTTGAAACACCTGGAGGAGACTTACGGCATCCAGGAAGAAGACCTGGTGAGCGCGGAGTTGGAGGTAGTCCCCGCCGGCCCGGCCCGGGACGTGGGCTGGGATCGCAGCCTGGTGGCCGGCTACGGCCAGGATGACCGGTCCTCGGCCTATGCCTCCCTGGAGGCGATTCTCGCCACCCCGGAGCCGGAGTTTACCTCTCTGGCCCTGTTCTATGACAAGGAAGAGGTGGGCAGCGACGGCAACACCTCCGCCAAGAGTTGTCTTTTGGAGGAGATTGTGGAATTGCTCCTGGAGCGCCAGGGGGAAAACCCCCAGGCCCGGCGCCGGGTCCTGATGGCCTCCCGGGCCATCTCCGCGGACGTCAATGGCGCCATCGACCCGGATTGGCCCGAGGTCCATGAGAAGAGAAACGCCGCCCGGCTGGGCTATGGGGTCTGCCTCACCAAATTCACCGGCCATGGGGGGAAGTACAGCGCCAATGACGCCCATGCCGAGTACCTGGCCTGGCTCCGGCGCATCTTTAATCAGGCCGGGGTGATCTGGCAGGCGGCCCACCTGGGCAAAGTGGACGAAGGCGGCGGCGGCACCATCGCCAAATACCTGGCCGTTCACGGCCTGGAAATCATCGACTCCGGCCCGCCCCTCCTGTCCATGCACTCACCCTTTGAGGTGGCCTCCAAGGCGGACCTGTACATGACCTTTAAGGCCTTTAAGGCCTTTTATACGGCTCCGGGGGAGTAGAAAAAAACAGTTTTCGGTTTTCAGTTTTCGGTTAAAATCATTAACCAAGAGGGACTGACGACCGGTAACCAACGCTTGAAAATAACTTGACCAATAAATCTAAAGATTTTCTCTTTATGCCGAAAACCGAAAACTGGAAACCGAAAACCGGATTTTAATATGGGTAAATTCTTTTCTCGCTTTAAGGCCCAAGAAGCCGACCCCACCAACGCCTCCTGGGTTAATATCACCGGCTTCTATAGCCTTTTGACCTTTCTGATGGTCATCCCTTTTGTGCTGATTGTGGCCCTGGTCTGGCTCACCGGCATCCTGGGGTTCAGCGCCTGGATCTTTGCCGGTTTTCTGGCGGTGTGCGCCTGGGTGGGCTGGCGCATCTACCGGGTTTGGGGACGGTTCAAGGAAAAAGTGACGGCCCAGGGCAGTGAATTCCAGGACTTGATGCGGGAAGCGGCCAAAAACGGCAAGGATATGGAAATCTCCCTACTGAACGGCCTCTTTACCCTGCGCTATGGGGGGGCGGGGGCGTGGCCTGCGTCTCTGCCGGGTTCCCAGTCCCGGCCCCTGGCCCTGGCCGGCCCCGCCACTATCTTGGCTAACCACGAAATGACCCCGGATCAACTCCCTCCGGAACGCCTGCGGGAGGAACTGGAGGAGTTTCTACGCCTCCGGGACTCCGGCGTGATCAGCCCGGAGGAGTTTGACCGCATCAAGACCGGCCTGCTGCAAAGGATTTCCGCTTAGGCGGGCAATTAGAATATGGGGGAGGGGGAAATTTTTCTTGGGGAAAAAGGGGAAGAGGCGAAAAGGCGAAAAGGGTTCTGTTTAAAAAGTTTTTTCTTTATCCTTTTCACCCTTTCGCCTTTTTCCCTTTTCGCCCTTATTTGTCCCCCGGCCCTCCCCTCAACTACCTACCCCCCCCAAGCCCCTAGGCTTCCGGTGCCGCCTCCTCCGGGCGCAGTTCTCCGTTGCCCAGGGCGAAGGCCGGGCCGGCGCTCAGGGCGGGACTCTCCCAGAAATCCCGGCGAACCTGGTAGTAAGAGTTAAGGCGACCGATGCCCCGGGCCAATTTGACCAAGGCGTTATCAGCCAGATTATCTACGCAGGATTGCAAAAAGGCGAGAAAGGCTGCGGGCAGGTAAAAGCCTTCTTTCCCCAGAGAGCCCTGGAACTCCAGGAGGAAATTGCCGTCCTGAAACTGATAAAAATCGGCCCGGTAATGGCGCGCCGCCGGCATGGGCAACTCCGCCGCCAGGCGCACCTCCCCCAAGGGCAAGCGGGGCCGCTTGGGTAGGCCGCCATCGGCCATGATCCGATTGCCCACCTGATCCATAAAGCCTAAAAGTTCTTTGGCCACCCGGGTCTCATTCAATTCGGCCAGTTCATACAGGATGCGGGCATAAAAATACAGGGCCAGGATTACGGTATCCTTCTCCTGGTCTTGACTTTGATGCCAAAAGACAGCAGGTTTTACCTGGTCCTCGGGGGAAAAATCGATTTGCACCGTGGCCCGGTGAAGGCCCCGCTCCCGGCGAAACCTGGCGAAAAGGCGCTTGATCATGGTAAATTTTAGGGACCGGCAGCCGCCGTCCCTTTGACCACCTCCAGATAGTAGCCGTAACTACCTCCGGCCAGATTTTCCGGCACTCCAAAAAACACCGCGGTGAAGGGTTGTTTCTCCCCCGGGCTGACGACCTGCTTCTGGGCCCGGCCCCCGGCGGTGTTCAGCCAGCGATTGATCTCCTCCGGCGCGAGTTTTTGCAACTCTTTATCGGTAAAGGTAGTGCCGGCATAGAACAATTGTTCTTTTAACGGCTTGTTTTGGGGATCCGTCAAGATGGCCTTGATTTGTATGGGTCCCCGGGGCTGGGGGGAATTATTGGTCACTTCTCCCTGGATGACCAACAATTGCCCGCCCTTGGGGTTCACCAAGCCATGATATCTGGCCTCCAGGGGATTGATGACGATGCCCTTGAGGTCCTTGGGGTCCGTGGGTGATGGAGCCGGCAAGGACGGGCCTAGGGCCTGGGCTGCCGGGGTCTCGGCCACTTTCGGAGCCACCGGCTTGGCTGCCCGCCGGGTATGGAAATACCACCAGCTTAGCCCCCCCAGAAGCAGGCCGGCCACGCACCCACCCACCACCGCCCAGAGCACCGCACTCCAACCTTCGGGAACTAACTGGCCAAGCCGGGAAAACAGGGAGCCCGGTTTTCTGCCGGAGACAGAGACGTCCTCGGGCTTAGGCCCCGCCGCCACCGGAGCAGGTGGCGCCGGTCCCGGCGAAAGTGTCGCTCTGACGTCCACCCTCGGCCTGGCGGGTAATTCCTCTCCCCCGGAGGGCTCCTCTTCCCCGGAAGGCTCCTCTTCCCCGGAAGGCTCCTCTTCCGGCGGGGAAATCTCTGCCGGAGGAGCGGTCTCTTCCGGAGCGTGGATCTCTGCCGCCTCCGGGGATATTTCCGTCACCACCCCTTCCGGTGACACCCAGAAAAGGTGCTGACAGTGGGAGCAGCGGACTTTGGCCCTCCCGCCTTTAATCAGGTCAGCTCCCAGCCTATAGCTGGTCTGGCAATTCCCGCAAGTTACAACCATTTTTGAAACCTGGTGAAATCATTACTAAATAATACTTTATCTATGTTACCCAATGGCAAGGGGAAAGTCAATTTTTTCCCCAAGGAGATGTTATACTAATTTGACGTCAAAGATAGGGTGTTATCCATAAGTAGCGCGGCGCCCACAAAATTCATCTAGGGAGCGCCTTGCTGGCCAAATCATCAAGCCCTGAGAGGCATTTTCTGGTGCGTCAGACGCACCCTACGGTAAGGCAAGCCATGACTACTGAAGACTTCGGCAGAATTCAGCTGGGGGGAGGGCAGAGACTTCAAGTCCCTGGCTCTCCCCCCACAAGCCACTCTTTCAGATATCTTAACTTGAAGGTCATCATCCTTATAGGAGTAGAAGTAATCAGAAATTTGCGGTTTACAGATGGTGTGAGATAATTTATAAAGAAATTTTATAGGTTCTCATAAATAGGAAAACTGGCTGAAATGCTGCACCGGGGCCCGAAAATACTCGCTAAAGGAGTGCCGGACTGCTTAAAGAAAAGGCGTCTCCTCAACGAAAAAGAATTAAGCCCGGAATTATGCCGGGAATACGGGGAAAAATTTTTGGCCCTGGGTTGGTGGGAAGATGCCCTGGAATTTTTCCAAAAGGGCAGCTTCCGGCCCGGTCTGGAAAAAATCCAAGACCACTGTCTTAAGACCGGGGATGCTTATCTGTTGGCCAGGTTAGGCAAGCAGGAGCCGGAGATTTGGCGCCGGCTGGCTGAGGCGGCCCTTAAGTTGGGCAAACTACACTTTGCCCGGCAGGCCTTTCAGCAGGCCGGGGAGAAGGAGAAGGCCGAAGAGTTGGCCCAACCTCTCCTGGAAGGTGATCTAGAAATACCGTCTAAACCATGAAGACCCGGGACTATTATCGTATCTTAGGGGTTTCTTCCCGTACCGGTTGGGAAGAGGTTCGGCGTCGCTTCCGGGCCCTGGCCTGGCAGTATCACCCGGATCGGAACCATGATAATCCCGCGGCTGCCGCTCAGTTCCGGAGGGTGCTGGAGGCCTACGAGGCCATCGGCGCCGCCCGGGCCAAATCCCGCCGGACCAAGCAGAACTATTATAAAACCGATTTTTCGGTCTCCGACGAACTCTTTGAAGAAATCTTCGGCATCTCCCGGGCCGCCTCATCTCCATCCCAATCAGCCGGGGCCGATTTCCGTTATGATCTCAGGATACCTTTCCTGGGGGCGATCCTGGGCATGGACACCGTGATCGCCGTGCCCCGCCGGTTGAATTGTCGTTCCTGCGGCAGCACCGGCACCTCGCCTCTGGGGAACTCCCAAATTTGCCCGGATTGCCAGGGCCGCGGCCGTATCCCCCTGGGACCCGGTCTGCTGCGCCGGGGGCCGGTATGCCGGGGCTGCCAGGGACAGGGGAGGATCAACCAGGAGCCCTGTTCCCATTGTCAGGGGCAGGGCTACCTCCTGAAGACGGAGCATTACCACCTCCATATCTCCCCGGGCACGGAAGAGGGCGTCCGGCTGCGTTTTATCGGGGAAGGGGGGGAGGGCTTCCAGACCGGTCCACCGGGAAATTTGGAAGTGGTTATTTCCGTGGAACGTCATGAGTACTTTATCCGGAAGGGAAATGACCTGCACTGCCGGCTCCGGGTTTCTTTTGCCCGGGCCGCTTTAGGGGGTATGATCCGCATCCCCGCCCTGACCGGACAGCACCTCCTCAACCTGCCTCGGGGCACCCAGACGGGCAGTATTTTCCGGTTTCCCGGAGCCGGTGCCCCCGGCGGGTCCAAGTCCCCGCCGGGTGACCAGGTCGTCGAAGTGGTAGTGACGACGCCTAAGAGTCTGACCCCGGCCCAGAGGGAAATTTTAGAAGAGTTGGCCTCCCTGGAAAGGGAAGGCCAAACCAGGGCAGCCCATGAGTAAGTTCAGCCACTTAGATGAAGAAGGACGCCTGAAGATGGTGGAGGTAGGGGATAAACCCGTCACCTGGCGCCAGGCTACCGCGGCTTGCCGGGTCCTGGTGGGGCCCAAGGTCTTCCCCCTGCTCCTGGCCGGCGACCTTCCCAAAGGGGATGTCTGGGCCACGGCGCGCCTGGCCGGCATCATGGCTGCCAAAAATACCGCCCAGCTTATCCCTCTATGCCATACCCTGCCCCTCACCGGCATTGACATCGACTTTACCGTGGACCCGGAGCAGTGCGCCGTGGGCGTCCAGGCCCGGGTGCGCACCCAAGCCCGGACCGGCGTGGAGATGGAGGCCCTGGTGGCCGCGGCCATGGCCGCCTTAACTATCTATGATATGTGCAAGGCCGTGGATCGGGGTATTACTATCCAGGATTTGCTATTATTGGAAAAGACCGGGGGCAAGAGCGGCGATTATCGCGGCCCCGTCCCCCATCCCGTCTCAGAAGGAGCCGTCCAGGGCCGCTGATGGATACCGATCGTCTCGAATTTTTCCGCCAGTTGTTGCAGGAACGCCTTGAGGAACTATTGGGCGAGGCGGATAAGACCAGGGAAGGAATGACCGGGGCCGCCTCCCCCTTTCCTGATCCTACGGACCGGGCCTCGTTAGAAACCGACCGCAACTTCACCCTGCGTATCCGGGATCGGGAACGCAAGTTGATCCTCAAGATCAGGGAAGCCATGGAACGCATTGAGGACGGCACTTATGGATCTTGTGAGATCTGTGGCGGCGAAATCAACGAAAAGCGCCTCATCGCCCGACCGGTGACCACCATGTGCATCGACTGTAAATCCCGCATGGAAGCCTTGGAGCGCTCCCGGGGACAATAAGCGCCTCCCCCCTCCCCTCCCCTTTCATGAACACCCCGTTAGACCTGAAAGAATTCACCCTGGAAGAATTGACCCAGGTGGTCGACGCCTGGGGGCAACCCACCTTTCGCAGCCGGCAACTCCTCAAGTGGGTCTATAAGAAGGGAGTCACGGATTTTGAGGAGATGACCGATATCAGCCGGGCCTTCCGCCGGGAACTGGCCCAACGCGCCCGCTTGAGCCGTCTCCGCCTGGTAAAGGAACAACAGTCCCAGGACGGCTGCCGGAAATTCCTCTGGACCCTGGAGGACGGCCTTAAGATCGAATCCGTCCTGATCCCGGAAGAGGACCACCTGACCTTGTGCCTCTCCACCCAGGTGGGCTGCGCCCAGGGGTGCCGCTTTTGCCTCACCGGGCAGCGGCGGTTGGTGCGCCACCTCAAAGTCTCAGAGATAGTCAATCAGATATTGGCGGTGCGGGCCGGACTGCCCCCGGGGCGGCCCCTCACTAACCTGGTATTCATGGGCATGGGAGAGCCCTTGGCCAATTTCCCCGCCTTGATCCGGGCCCTGACCATCATTTCCGCGCCCTGGGGCCTCAATTTCTCTTCCCGGCGGATCACCGTCTCCACCGTGGGCCTGGCCCCCTTGATTCCCCGCCTGGGACAGGAGGTTAAGGTCAATCTTACGGTCTCCTTAAACGCCGCGGATGATGAGACCAGAAGCAGACTTATGCCCATCAACCGCCACCATCCCCTGGAAACTCTCCTGGCCGCCTGCCGGGCCTTCCCCTTGCCCCGGCATCGGCGCATCACCTTTGCCTATGTGCTTCTGGACGGCATTAATGACGCCCCGGCCCAGGCCCGGCAACTAGCCCGACTCCTTAAGGGCTTCCGGGCTAAAATAAATCTCATTCCCTTTAATCCCCACCCCCAACTGCCTTTCTTACCACCACCACTAAACCGCATCCTGGAATTCCAGGAGATCTTGCGCCAGTCCCATTACCCGGTGTTTATCCGGGAAAGCCGGGGCACCGACATCAGCGCCGCCTGCGGCCAACTGGTGGGAGAATGAAAGAATGAGTTGGGGGGAGGGCCGGGGGGAGAAAGCAAGGGCGAAAAGGGGAAAAGGGAAAAAGGCGAAAAGGAAAAGAGATAACTTATGAACACAAACCCCTTTTCGCCCTTTCGCCTCTTCGCCTTTTCCCCCTCTTTCAATTCCCTTAGCCCCCTGCCCCACACCTGCCCCTCCCCCCACATCTCAACTCTTGCTGGCATGGAGGGCTTCATGTTACATTTATGGGTCATGGGTGAAAGTTGACTTGATAAGTTGTACATTTCAGGGCTGTTAGCCGGCAAAATAATCCAAAGTAGGCGAGGAGGCATCTATGGGCAGTTTTTTTCAGACCTTGAAGCATTACTTGGGGGTCAAGATGGGCCAGGTCCAGGAGGGAGTGGTGGAGACCATGGTGCGTTACGACACCGATAGCGCCATTGCCGCGGAAGTCCAACGCATGGAGGCGGAACTGGACAAGTCCACCAATGATTATGTCCAGGCCAGGCGGGGCTACGATCTGGAACAGCGGGAAGCGGAGCAGGCCACTGCCGCGTATAATCGCCTGCTGGCCGCGGCCGAGGACCTGGAGGGCCAAAGGAGGGCCGCGGAAGAAGGGAACAACCCGGAGGCCGCCACTATCCGCACCAGTGTGGAAACGCTCCTGGGCAAGCTGGAGGAGATGCGCCCGGAAGTGGAGCGGGAGGCGGAGGAAGCCAAGCAGGCCAAGGCTTACATGGAGCAATTGTCCCAGTATTTGGATACCTTGAAGAAAGAGCTGCAAGGTTATCGGGGCGAAGTGGAGAAGGCCAAGCGGGAAATGAAAAGCGCCGCAGTGGAGGCCAAACTGGCCCAACAACGGGAAGAGCAGGCCCGCAAGCTGGCCGGCTTGCAACAGCGCAGCTCTAACTTGAAAGTGGTCCTGGAGGGCATCAACAAACAGACCGAGGCAGCCAAGGCCAGCGCCGAGGTGGCCAAGATAAAGACGGAATTGGTGGCCCCCCAGAGGAAAGAAGACGAAGATCCCCTCATTGCCGCCGCCCTGGAAAGGGCTTCCGGGGCCGCCAAGCCGGTGGACCTGGCCGGTCGTCTGGAGGCCCTCAAGAAAGGGCTGGTCAATTAACGGAAAGAAATACCCGGAATTTTAGGGCGAGGGAGAAGGGATGGAAAATCATAACCCGGAACCGGGCAAAAAGATGAGCCAAACCATAGGGTTGCAAGTAACCGATAATCCTACCGTCTTATTCATCGAAGGGGACGGCACCGGCCGGGACATCTGGCAGGCCACCCGGCCGGTATTGGATGCCGCGGTGGCCAAAGCCTACGGCGGCCAGCGGCAGATCAACTGGCGGGAGATACTGGCCGGGGAAAAGGCCTTCAAGCAAGGGGGCAGCTACCTGCCGGTGGAAACCCTGGCGGCCTTAAGGGAATACCGGGTAGCCCTCAAAGGCCCCCTCACCACCCCCATCGGCGGCGGCTTTCGTTCCCTGAACGTGACCTTGCGCCAGGTCTTGGACCTGTATGCCTGCATCCGCCCGGTGCGCTATTATCCGGGGGTGCCCAGCCCCTTAAAAGAGCCGGAAAAGATCGACATGGTGGTCTTCCGGGAAAATACCGAGGACGTCTATGCCGGGCTGGAATGGGAGGCCAATACCCCCGAAGCCCAACGCCTCATCAATTTCCTCAACCAGGAGTTGGGTTGCCATCTGGAGCCCGGCACCGCCGTGGGTATCAAGCCCATGACGGCCCGGGGCAGCAAGCGCTTGATCCGCATGGCTTTAAAACATGCCCTGGAGCAGGGCCGGGCCAGCGTCACCCTGATGCACAAGGGCAATATCATGAAATATACCGAAGGGGCCTTCCAGAACTGGGGCTATGAGGTGGCCCTGGAGGAGTTCGCCGACCGGGTGATCCCCGAAACCGTTTGGGCCAGCCGCTATCAGGGGCAACTACCCCCCGGCAAAGTGGTCTTAAAAGACCGTTTGGCCGACAACCTCTTCCAGCAGGT
>Ga0154640_1224_pt3 | contig 19909 bp, 27 predicted proteins | sample Rifle2008BG13ft_FD_116069 | JGI IMG/M metagenome (GOLD analysis project Ga0154640, IMG submission 116069) | Deltaproteobacteria bacterium RBG_13_58_19 | reverse complement strand
CTTCTTGGAGGCCTTGGCCTTAATTTCTTCTTGCTCCTGATAGTGCAAAACTCGTTGCTGGGAAATTGCCGCCGCGGTTTGTGCGGTATCCCTTTCGCGCTGGGCCTTGAGTTTGGCGTTATGTTCCCATTTAAGCAGCCCCAGCGTCGCCAAGAGGGCCAGACCCAGCCCCGCGGCTATACTGCCCCTCACTCCCAAAAAGGCGAAGATAGCGCCCATAATTCACCCCGCAGAATTAATTTTAAGAGGTAGCCGCCGGTTTCCCCAGCCAGGCCAGAAACCCCCCGGCCCCCGAGAACCCCACGAACCATTTGGTGATGTCCGCCAGCATGGGCGTCATGTCCTTTTGCAGCCAGAAACCATAATAGGCATACATGCTCACCGCAGCCATGAACCCGGTGAAGGTGATAAAACAGGCCAGGGCAAAGACGGTGTTCACTCTGACTTCACTATCGGAGACCAAACCTAAAAGGTCCATGCGTCCACCTCCTGGACCACCACCGGGATCCGCACCGGCCCGAAATTGACTCTCGGCTGCATCATGGCCACCTGGCAGGCAGCCACATAATCGGGTTTAATCTCGATGAGCAAGGTGATCTTCCCCGGCGGATGCTCCAGCGCCAGGCGCACCCCGCCATCAGCCCGGTTTTCCACAAAAAGATAATTCATGGTGCCTGGATCAGAGCCCGGCCCCGCCCTTCTTTTTCAGCCGGTAAAGTCCGTAGATCAAACCGCACACCAGGGCCGCGCCCAAAATCAGGTAAAAGACTGCGCTCATCGTGCACCTCCCTACATTTCTATTTGTGGTGTATGAATCAAGATCACCAGAGGAATCCCCTTGTGCCAAAATCCCCAAACCTTCCACTTTACCCCGGATTGATGTCGGCCCACGGCGATGACCACCACCGATTCCTTATAATAGCTGTAAGAGCCGGAGAAGATTTTCAGGCCGGTTAATTCCGATAAGCCCTCCTTGCCCAAGGGCACCATGCTCACCGTCACCACCAGCGCCAAGACCAAGGCCCGGACGATCATGGTCAATTCTCCGCCGGCTTCACCCTTCCCCTCTTTTTCTCTGGCGGAGGCAGGGGAGGAGCCGTGGTCTCCACCTGAGACCAGTTAAAATACCGGGAAACCGCACCGCCCACGGAATTGAGGCCATAGATGCCGCAGACCGCCCCGGTGACTATCCCCAACATGGAACTCACTGGCCCGTAGGAATCCTTGGGCGGCCACCCTTTGACCGCGGCCAAGGCCCAGGCCGCATCCAGGAGGCAGAGCCAGGGCAGCAGGAACCGGCTCATGGAGAGTTCCTTGCTACTCGGGTCGGTGATTAGCTCCACGACCTTGCGGCAGTGCATCCAGCCCATTTAAGCCACCCAAGGCACCGGCTTTAAAGGTGCCTGCGACTGCGTCCAGTCCCCGGTCCAGGGAAGTTGAAAGTGCATGGCGTCTTTGCACGATTTCCAGAGCCCGCCCCATTCAAACCCTGATTCCAGAAAACACGCTATAAATTCCGAAGAAAAATCGGTTATTAAGGTAGCGCCTCGGGCAATGGCCTCAGAATTAATAAATGGGTTTGTAGCTTGGTTGAAATCTACGGCCAAACCCCAAGCGTGCATGGAGGTCTGTCTTCCGCTTTTCATCGGCCGGATGTTGAAACAGCCGTCAAAGGTCTTCAGTTCTCCGGAAAGCCCCCGGCTCACGATCAGGCCAACGGCCCTTTTCACCGGGTCCCTCAGGGCGTCATTGCCATAAATTCGGTGCCGCCAGGGATTCCCCTCATAATCCAGGACGTGGGCCAGAGACTCGGCGAACTCACTCAGGTCGATGACCCGGAGATAGGATTTCTCGAAGCCCGGATCCCGGGGATTTCCGAACATATCCAGTACCTGATTCTGGTAAAAGGGAAAGTCAATCTCAGTTCTGGGGTCCACCATCACGGCCACCTCCTCCCGAATATTTTATCCAGCAGGCAGACGATCACCGTTATGCCCGCCAGGATGAGCAGATCGACAAGTTTCACCCCAACCCCATGGCCCGGGCCACCGCCGGGGTCATCCCCGGGGGCAGCTTGCGCCGCCGAAATCTTTCTTTAACCCCTTCTTCCCGTAGGGCGGGCGTCCCGCCTGCCTCTGGAGAGGGCGGAGGTGAGGCTGATATTTTTTCCTTCCCGCAACCTCCGCAAATTGCCTTCCAGAATTGCTTGGGGGCCTCTTCGCATTGCGCCGGAGTCACCGGCAAGCCGTAAGCGGGGCAGGAAATCATTTGGCGTTTTCCAATCGGGTAACGGCCTTTAAAATCGCCTCGTTGCCGTTTTTCAAAACCGCGGTATCTACACACAATAAATTAAGGGATTTGCTCATATCCCCGGTCCGGTTGAATAAAACGTTGATCTTTTTCTGGTTTTCCAGCGATCTCTCATGCTCAGCCTGACAAGCCGTGCAAAATTCGGGTTTGATTATGGTGACGGCTTGCTCCTGGGGGTTGGAATTAGGCACAATCGGAGAAAGAAAAGCCTTGCCCAGGCTCGGGATGAAGAATTTGAAGACTGCCAGGGCCACGCCCAGAGTGATAACCCCTATGCCCACTATTGCGCCCAGAACTATCTGGAAATATGGACCACAGAATAATTTTTCCATCACCCACCCCCTGCCCCGCACCAGGCCCGGCGTTCATTGGTTAAGTGCCGTTGCACGGCCTTCTGGTTGCGGGGGAACTCCAGCCCCCGATCATGAACCTGATGCTCATATTTCTGGATCCCGAAAAACCCCACGGCCATGGAAATCACCAGTTCCTCATCAAAGTCCTTGCAACTGAAGACATCCAGGCTCAAGAAGGCTTTCTCTGGGAAGGTGTGGAGGCTGATGTGACTCTCGGCAATCAGGACGAAGCCCGACAGACCCCAATCCTCCGGCACTTTCCCCACATACCAGAAAACATAGGGGGGCATGATTTTGGTCATGCCGATCCGCCCTGGAGCCTCTTCCAGGAATTTGGCAATAAGGTTTAAGTTCTTCAGGACCGGCACCAGGCAGCCGTAGCCGTCCAGGGTCAGATGCTTGCCAAAGGCCGCATAAGGCTGAGTCTGGGTCATCCATTGAGCCCTCCCGATCAAGTAGTTATTGCCTGCTCAACGGTTATATGAAAATCTGCGCTCTTTTCTATAGTTGAAGGTGGAGCCCCGGGAAAGGTAACTTTTAGTTCCCCCACATAAGGGCCCGGGATTTGATCAGTATCGGTGTTTGTCAAGAAAACGGTGATAATCCCCTGGTCTGCCTGGGTTTTGTCAAAACTCACATCGAGCTTGGAAAAAGAATAGGCTGCATCGGATTTGCGTTTTTTCACCCCCAGGAGCAAGGTGGCGCCGGTGAGATTTATCGGAGCCCCATCGCCATCAGTCACGGTAAGGATCAAGGTTTTAGCCTCACCCTGCTTCAAAGTTTGTTTATTCATCTGAGGTCACCTTTAATTTTCTGATTTGCGCTTCTCCGATCAGCCTCTGGCTCTGGAGGTTGGATAGGAGATAGGAGATATTTGCAGAGACATTGAGGGAAGTTGGGATGATCATCGGCCCTGAATAATACAGGTCCGCATCGTAACTGCCAAATAAGTAAACTCCTAAATCTGCAATAATCTTGCTGGCTTTTTCCAGGGTCGCCGGCGTGCCGGTCTTTACATATCCCCCGGACTCAGTAATCAGTTTCCGATCCAGGAGCAGGGCTACCAGGTCACCAGTTACGAAACAGGAGCCGGGAGCAGGAATCAGTTCCCGGCCCAGAAGCAGGGTTGCCAGATCACCAGCCAGGGAATAGGAGCCGGAAGCAGGAATCAGTTTCCGCCCCAGGAGTAGAGCTGCCAAGTTGCCAGTCATAGAATAAGAGCCTGGATCAGCATCAATCTCTTTGGCAGCGGTGGTCTTGCTCAGGGTGGCATTTTGGCCCGTATAGGTAAACGAGCCGGATCCGGCCGCCACTTTGTATCCTCTAAATAACCCAGCCACGGTCCCGGTGACGGAGAAAAGGGCGCTGCCGACGTCAACCTTGTATCCTCTCTTCAGGCTGGCCGCGGTTCCTGTGATTGCAAAGAGGGTGCTGCCAATGTCAACCCTGTATCCTCTTTTAAGGCTGGCCACAGTCCCGGTGATGGAAAAAAAAGTGGTGCCAAGATTAACCTTATACCCTCTCTCCAGGCTGGCCACGGTCCCGATGACGGAAAAAGCAGCGGTCGTTGCATCAACCTTGCGGCCCCACTTCAGGGTAGCCGCGGTCCCGGTTTCGACATAACTTCCCACAGCGAGAGTTAATAAACTTGTCTTTTTTAAGGTTTGAGCAATTCCTGATTCGTCATATGAACCGCTTCCGGCAGATAGAGTATAACTACCACTTGGTGGTATTACATATCCAACCAGATAAACATAAAACCCGGTGGTACTCTGATAACACTCACATATCTTATTTGCATCTAAGCCTACCCAATGCACAAGATGATGCAAATAGGACATAGATATAGAGGTGGTTAAATTATCAGTGGATCCGTTTTTCCTGAAATTTACCCCGTAAGTTCCAGTTGCTCCGCCTACCACCTGAAAAATGGCAGCAATGGCATTTGACGGAACGTCAGCAGACACATCAATATCTTGCCAACCTGTTGAACCTGGAGCCTTACTAACAGGAGTTGATAGCATAACTACTTCAGAGCCAAAATAGCCCCAGAGATAAGCATCAACCGCCACATTTGTAATCTTGTGCTCAAACTGGCGGTTTGCATCCAGGCCAACCGGCCAATAAGTACTAGGAGCATAACCAGCGGCGGCATTATAAGACCATGCTTTGTAATAATCATAAGATGCCCCTATTGGTCTGAGAGCAAAATTATAGGCAGCAGAGATAGCAGTTTGTATTATATTTACCACCGCTACAGAAGCACCAGCCGGAACCCCATCACCACTAACATCTTCCGTTTGGTAAGAACCTGTAGTGGTAAGACTCTTATTAACAAAGTTTTGGAACAAGGTATCGGAATCGGTGTATCCCACCACCACAACCATTAGGTAATCACTTGCAAAAAACCCCTCAAAAACTCGGTTTGCATCCAATTTGACAATCAGATAATTAATAGAATTAGTAGCTAAAGCATTAGTATAAGTATAGGCTGTATTGCCATTTGGACGAACACTTGCACGATTAGAACCTCCTGTGTTCCTAATTTTTAAAATGACCGCAACAGTCCCACTTGGCACATCATTATTGGTGCCCAAGTCCACATCATTCCACGCCGCCCCAAAAGAGATGCGGGCATTGATAGAGATATGATTGTCAGGAAAAGTCCAACCCATTACAGCCTCAAATCGGCTGGATCAGGCAATTCCAGCCTTATCCATATGTCTTTAGAGACTATCTCTGCTGCAACCAATAATTCATCGGCTTCATCACTCCGCAGTTTGGTGCCTTGTTTCATAAGGGTTCCATCATCGGCTCTTACTTCATCAACAAAACCGTCTGGCTTGACTCCGGCCTCTATCTGGCGTTTTTCCTGGTAAAGATGGATAGACGCATGGGCCGGGACAAACTCCTCCACAGTCAGGGTCTTCTCCTGATAATAGAGAACTGTGAGTTTATCATGTAGCTCTTTGAAATCCTTCTCGGCCACACCCATCCTCTCTATGCAATCGTTAAAACGGAAGCGCCGAAGTCCACGGTGAAGGTCTCCCCGGTGAGAACTGTGATGCTGGAACCGTAATCCCAATAGCCGATAAGCGGATCAGCCGGGGCCGCTGGAGTATCGTTGTAAAGCACCACGTAGCGGAACGGCCCAAAGCTGCCTCCCGAAGCTGTAAAGACCACGTCCACCCCGGTCAGGGTGCCGATGCCCCCGGATTCTGCGTAGTCATTCTGGATATCGGCAGGAGCGTATCCGTTTTCCTCAGTGATTCCCGCAAGATCAGCCTTAACCGCATCCGCGGCCACATCCGGGGCGTTGTTGGTCAGATAGACCCTCAGGAGGTGACCAGCCGCATGGAGTTGGTGCACCCCCTTACCAAGCTGCTCCACGAAATCCTGGAATTTAACAAAGTCTGCCATTTTCTCTCCTCCCACGCGGATCTTTGATCTTAATAATCAGCAGAACCGAGTGATAATTGAATTTCATTTTTACATCCAAGCATATTGATACCATAGCAAAGTATCGTAAGTTGAAGGAATATCATCACACATAGTTATTATCCGCACCTTGTCATAGATAAGTGATATATCTCCTCCGTCATAATTCCATCCAGCCAGATTCGCTAAAGGGGAATAAGCATATTGGCTATAAGGGGGAACAGTTCCCATAGCATATATTTCCACAAGGTTTCCGTGCCTTATGGGAATGGGGTTATTAGCTCCAGTTAAAGAATAATTATAGAAATCGCCGAGTAAACAGAAATTGGTGTTCGGCAAAACCACGAACCAATCCCCTTGTGCGGGGCTTAATGAGGTGCTTCCATAGGTAAGAGTTCCGCCGGTTCCATTGTCGTTGTTATTGGCGGTGATGGTTCGCATAGCGCCGGCATAAACACCACTAAGAAAATAAATAACGTAATTCTGCAATTCATTGGTTGTAAAGCCGTAACCTATGCCGGTAGCTGGATTGGTAATGCTGCCCGTATAAATAATATTGGTGCCGGTCGATTTGACCCGCATGATGGGCATGCATTTGGCGGTGAATGTGGTATCTTCGTCTCCGGCCAGGGCGTAAATCATATACCATTGCAGAGTTTTCTCGGTGCCCCAGCGATCACCTGCTGTATCAATATTTACGGTAATATCGTCTAAATTTGTCCGGATTTTGCCGTCTGTAAGACCGGCATCAAGCCATTGGCCTTTGTGTCGCCAATTTGGGAATCCTTTCATCTGGCAACTAACTGGAGATTCACCATAGGCTGGGATTTTCCATTGATTGCCATCAACATGAACCAATGAAGGAACAGGGATTTGGGAAGATTCCGCCTCCTCCCAGATTAGATCATCGCCAGGCCCTTGCGATTTCAGAACAGTCCCTGAAGCTCCCGGAGAAAGCTGAATGATCCCAATATCATCCCGGCTGATCAATCCACCCTGAGCTGTAAGTATGCTTTCAAGGTTAAATGAGCTCACCCGCTCATCCGTGAGCAGGGTGTTGGTTATGGCCGTGGTGCTGGTGGCTAATAGTATTTGGCAAATCGGCATTTTCCCCGCGGGAATGGCCGGCGGCGATGGAGAACTCGCTTCCGTGCCGGTGATCACGGAATTAACGCCGGTAATCTGATCGATGACCACCCGATCAATGCGCGGCTGAGTAGTCGGGGCGGTAATGGTAGCCGTATTTTGTCCCGCCACTTCAGTCAGGGTGCCGCCAGCAAAAAGAGACCCGGCATCGATCCTGACCGTCATATTAGGAACTGCCTGTTCATGGGGGGCAAAGGCCGCGGCCAAGCGGGCCAAGACCATGATGCAATTCTGGATATTAATCTTGACTGCGCTCGGTTCCTGAACTCCGAATTCAGGTTGGATAAACGTCCCCACCGTCATGGCTTCACCTCTCTGTCGGCGGCGTCAATTCTTCAATTTTTCTGGGTCCAGATGGTTTGATAATAACCATCTTCGCTGCCGGAATTATTCCTTGAGCAGCCTCAAGGGCCTCCAGGCGTTTCTCCAGGCGGTAAAACATCTCTTCGAGACCGGGCATGATTTTTCCTCAAAATGATTTGTCAATCACCGGCTCAAAATCCGTGAGCTTCCGCAGCCCATCTGCGGCCTGCATAGAAATTTTATCTTTTGCATACCGTCCCATAAAAGGCCCGATGGACCATTCGGTCCAGCCGCCATAAGAACCGCCGTCTGGTTTATAATCAAAATAGAGAATCGGCTCTATACTGCCGCTTTCGCCTGGCCCTAATTGATCATAAATCCTGGCCCAGGACCGGGCCGCCATATCCTCTCCCAAGTCGATTTCCGGGGATTCATAGCTCATTTCAGCATATGGATCATAAACATAATAATCGAACATATTCAGATCGTTAGCACCGGAATCAGCCTGGGATTGCGGGTGCAGATGGCCGGTCATGGGATCGCGCACCAGATTGGTCAGAGTCCCCGGCCATAAGGAAAATTGCGGCACATCGGCCAGGGTTTGATAAAAAGAGACCACCTTAAAGCTTTTGCGGGTCACATTGGCGGAATCATTGCCGGAAGTATCCCGAGCCCAGATCAGAAAATCCCAGGTTCCCGGGGGCACCATGGGAGAATTGTAAGAAGTTCCCAGCATCACTTCGGTGATGATGATGGCTTCCGCTTTTGTCACCCCCACTGCGCCATAAGCGATGATATACCCTTCGATATCCAGATCCGGATTCCTGTTCCAGGCCCAATTAACCTGCTCCTTCACTTGATAAATATTGAAGCCGGTGACATCTTCCGGGGGTGCAGTCTTCCCTTCCACTATATGGGTTTGGGTGGCGCCCCAGGGCCCCCGGGAACCATCTCCTTTGACATAACGCAGCCGAAAATCATAGCTCACGCCATCCTCAACCGCCACCAGAGAGATCTCGCCAACATCTATGAGGGTCAACGGCAAGAATGTCGGCGTTTCATCGCTACCGGTCCGCCAATATTGGCCTTCGATCCCCACTACATCTTGATCGCGGGAAGTAAGCCGTTTCAAACTCACCAGGATGCGGGAAACCCAAGAGCCATCCGGCGCCCGCCAAAGCACCGAACCATCGGAGCGGATACTGTCAATCACAGGGACCCACCACTCCGGCGGTATCGTGATGGTGGAGACAAATTCGGGGATTTCCCCCTGATCGGCCTGGTGAATCGCCGGGGCGGCGTCCTGCACCGTCAGGGTGGCCTCCAGGTTGCCCTTGCGTTTGATGTCCGTCACCACCACCTGGATGGACCCACCGAAATTAAAAAGATCGCCCGCGGCCAGATTAGTGCTTTCTGCGTCAAGGAATGTCTCAAAAATCACTTCCTTCGGCTCGCCGGGATCGGTGACCACCTGGCAGGCCAAAAGCTCTTCACCTGGCACCCGGAACTGGATAAAATAGGTTTGCCCCGCCTGCATGGGACAGATTTCATCCAGGGCGACACCGCTGATGAGGCCGGAATAGATCGGCTGCGGCGGCTCATCTTCGGTCCAGCCGATAATCTCCAGAAGCACTTCCTTCACCCGCCCGGAGGAGAGGCCCACCATGATAACATCGTGGGCCAGGTCCACCAGATCGCCCCGGGTGCAAACCAGATTTTGCAGATCGGTATCAAAGGTAATCTTGCGATAGCGCAGCGTGGCCTGGGCAAAATGATACCGAGCCAGTTTGAAGATTTGTTCCGGATCAGTCACGCCTTCCAACACCAGTTGCTCAAATTTGGTGGCCGGGGGATATTCCGGGTGCGCCTGGCCCCAGGCGTCCAGCCCTTCAATCTGATAACCGTCGGCCAGGACCAGGCGCTCATCTTTCTGATAGTCATTGTCCCGATTATTGAAGGGGCAACGGAAGGCATGGGGCAGGTCCGGGTAAAGCAGTTCCACTTCCAGATTGCGTATGACCCGGGCAGTGAAGATGGTTACGGGGTCTTCCTGGGGCTCATCCAGAACCACTGATATTTTGCCGTCATAATCGGTGGGCCGGGCCCGGCCCGCGGCCGCCACTTCGCAGAGTTGCCCCCACCAATCCCCTGCCTGATCCACGTTCTTTTCATAAATAAAGCCCTTGGCGACGCAGTATTCATGCCAATAAGCCAACTTGTTCAGGTCAATTTCGGCATCTTCATAGGGATTGGGCGCAGCCTGGCCCTGGAGCAAGGCCCGAAAGAGGCTGGCCGGATTGTTGGTGGCCCGGATGATCCAGGTTTCGGTCTCGCTGTCCCAATCCGGGAAGACCGATTTTCCCAGAAAGTTAAATTCATCCAAGGTGCCGTTCAGTTGATTGCTGCCCTTGATGCGCACCGCGATCAGCAGGAGCGGATCGGGATAGGTGATTGGCTGGGTATATTTGATGGTGCGAAAGGCGGTCCAATAGCTGACAGAAACATGAGTAGTATCATCGGCAATGGTGAGGCGTTTCAGGCCGACATCATATTGCTCTTCAGCCGGCAAAATCCAACGGAACCCCTTGCGGATAGCCGCAGAGGAGGCTCCGGTCACCGAAAATATTCCCAAATTGATCCAGGGGCCAGGCGAACCGCCCCCGGCATCGGTCAGCCGGTAACGCGGCTGAAAAGTGCAGGTATAACTCACCCGGTTGTTGCCCGAATAGGCGCAGAGGCCTTGGGGGAAGGTTATGTCAAAAGAGAGTTCCCGGGCCAGAGTTTGGCTGGTGCGCACCTGCTCGACGTTATATTCCAGGAGAATCGAAGTGGAATCTTCATGGATGTCCTGGGTAAAAAGAGTCAGGGGCTGATCATCCTCCCATCCTCCCCGGATTTCGCTTTCTGTGCCTTCAAAAGTCTCCCAGGCGGTGTTGCCGACCTGCATCTCCGAGACTTCCACCGGGCCATGCTGGCCAAAGAGACAACGGACAAACTGATCCTTGCCTTCACTTTCCGTGTAGTCTTCGGCCAATTTCAGGGGCACAATGCGGTGGAAGCCCAGGAGTGAAGGGATGGTGCCGAACTTGATTAATTGATTCCGGGCCCCGGAGATAAATTGGGTGGGACTATCCTGAGCCTGAGATATTTGGCCCTGACTGGAAACCCGGGCCGGCGGGATCAGGGCATTGACGATCATATTGCCGACAATGCCCACCGCCATGCCCGCCAAACCGCCCCACAATGCGGAACTGCCAAACCCAAAAGCAGAGGCCAAGGCTGGACCGGCAAAAAACGCTGTAGCAATAACCGCAATGGCTATAAATATGGAAGCGATACCCCGGCTGCTGGGAAAGACCCGGACCACCACCAGGCTTCCGGGCCGGGGGATGGTGCTGGCCCACATCTCCAGATGAATGATTTCGCCGTTCACCGTGACCTGAGCCTGCCGCCGCCGCCAGGGATCAGGGAGGATCTCCGCCAGGAGCTGGCCCACTGTCTGGCCCGGATGCATGCGGGTAATCTCCCGTTCCACCCGGAAGGGGTGTGGGCAGGAGATCACCCGTAGATCCCGGGGCTCAGGCAATTGTAAGGCTGATTGGCTCATACCGGTAGATCCCTAACAATTGCGCCCGCCAGAGTTGATTATCATAACGCTCCACCCGGGTGCCCCGGCCTTCCCGGGCATTCAGCATCCAACCCCGGCGGAGCACCAGCCCGGCATGGCAGGGCCGGAAAAGCAGCACATCCCAGGGCCGCTCTTGCCCAGGAAGAATTTCCAGATAGCGGGCCGCCTCAGCCTGGAACGCGGCCAGGGCCGCCTCAGCCTCCCGGTGGGAATAGTCTGAGGCTAAGGGCAGGGTGATGCCGAGACAATCCTGGAAGAACCGCTGGATCAACCCCCAGCAATCCCAGCCGACGAAATCCCGACCCTGCTCCAGGAAGGGCACCTGCCGGGCCATTTGGAGAAATTTTTTAATGTTTTTCTGCGATTTTTGGTTTAACATAATTAATAATTTCCAAGAGAGGCCCATTATGAAATTAAATATTTTCTTTTGTTTTATTTTATTTCTGGGTTGTCAATCTGTTCCTTCCTCCCAAGTAATGATTAATCCCGATACTGGCGAGGGGAAAATGGTATCTCATCATTCCTGGGGTTATGGCTTGAAAGGAATGGCCGCAGCCATTGGTGCCCAACAAGCCCAAAAGTCCGATATTGCTGCTTTGAAAAAAGCTGGTTTTGTGGAAATCGATAAAATCGGAGGTACTGGCATTTATTTTGACAAAAAATTTCCCGATAAACCCGCAATAATTATTAAAGTTCATCCCAATGGCCCTGCCGCACAAGCTGGAATAAAACCTGGCGATCTTCTTGTGGAAAGAAATAATCAACCAATTAAAAATATTGGCGATCTTCAATCTCAGCCCAGACCTCAAATAGGACAAATTATGCAATATAAAATTATTCGAGATGGTAAAACAATTGCTTTTACTGTTGTTGCTGTTCAATTGTCTCAATATATAGAAAATCATTAGAATTTCCTTTTTCTTCAACTGCAAGGAGGCCGATCCTCTCCGAAAACCCCAATCTGCCTCAAAACGCTCCGGCGAAATAGCTCGGGGAAATAATGCCTTTGGGATAGCTCTCCCGATTCAGGCGCCGGCCGGCCAGGGCTGCGGTGGCGGTCTGGAGGTTATATTTGGTGCCTGGTTGAACCTGCAAAGCCGGCCAGGAGATCTCCACCTGGTCCGGATTCGAGGCCAGGATAATTTCAATAGTCACAGTGGGCGGCACCAGACTTGCTTCCATCAGCGCAGTCATTTCCCGGCCCACATTGGGGAAGCTGAGATTGGCCTGGGCGGGCCGGTCCGCGGTGTCATCCGGCACCAGCAGATCGAAAACCGCAGCATGATAGACCTCATCCCGGCTGGTAATATCCTCACCGTTCAAGCAAAACCGCAGGGGTTCCTCCAGCTCCGGGTGATCAATGGTGAGGAGCGGCATCACCACTTCCTCCGATTCCTGGGCATACGCGGCAATGAGCATGGCCAGAGATAAGACGCGGCTCATGGCTTCACCCCGAATTTAAAAGAGACTTCAATTTTGCCTCCCCCACAGGGCCGGTAACTTGGCGGGGAGAGAAAGACTACGGTGAGAGGGGTCGGCCCCTCAAAGGGATCAGGCAAGGCGATTTCATTAGCGCAATTGGTTTCATAAAATGTTTCCAAAGTTTGCAGTTGTGCCAGGGTCATCACCATATTCCCTTCCAGGGGCTTGTAATTGGCCGTGCCCCAGCGCCGCAGAATCGGCGGCCCCCGGTCTGGGATAAATTGAGTCACCAGGTCGGCGAACTGTCCCTTAAATCCTTCCTGACGCAGCAATTGAGGCAGGGAACCATCCCAGGCAACAGCCATGACTACCTCACCGTGGCGGGCGGCCGCGTCCCGGTCATCTCACTGATGGCCGAAGCCATCTTGCCGCCGCTCTGTACCAATTGGGCATTGATTTCATCCAGTTCGATCAGAAATTCCCGGTCGCTGATCTGGCGGCCGGTGGCCTTGCCGATGGGCGCCGAGGTATTATTGAGGATGTGGAAGACCAGTTCGGTCTTGCCGCCGCCGGCGGCCACCTGCACCCCCAGATCCCCGCCCCGGGTCCGGGCCAGGGGCATAATGGCTTCCGGCCCGGCTTCTCCCAAGACGCCGATCCCCTGGGCAAATGGGAAAAAGGTGGGCCGGTTGAAAATATCGCCCCGGGCAAAGGGAACGATGGAGCCCCGGCTGAAAATATCTCCCTGTGCATCAAACAGAAAATTCCCGGGTTCGCCGCCCACATAAGATTCTCCTGACAACCAAGACCAAAACCCTCCAGTAAAGGCGCCGCCACCGCCACTGCCTGAGAAAATATTCGCCACGCCGTTGGCCAGGGCGGGGATGATTTGGTTTAGGGTGCCTTCCAGCCATTTTTGCAGCAGGCATTCCGCCACCCTGTACCCCAAATTATCGGCCCATTCTCCCAGATTTGCCTTACCGTCCTTGATTCCTTGGATGAAGGTGGAAGCCATATAGGTGGAAATCTCACGGGGCGCGCCTTTAATGAGATCGGCCACCTGTTGAGCTTGCCAGGTGGCAGCGGTCTGGGCCAGATCCCAGGCCCCCATGCGCAACCCCCCGGCCACGCCCCCAAGTGCCCACTTCTCCCGTTCCAGACTTAATTCTTTGGCTTGGGTAAGGAGGGCCTGAAGCCCCACCCGCTGGTCGTAAACCGCCTGATTTATCTTCTCCTCATCCAACTCCCGCTTGGCAGTCAGAAGCACCAGCTCACTGTCCAGCCGGATTACATCTTCTTTAAACCGGAGCTGATCTTCCAGGAGGGGAGAAAGGCCTGCCATTTCGGAGGCGTATTTGTGCTGGCCTTGAACCAGCTTCTCCTGATTTTCCCATAATTTCGTCAAGGCCTTGGCAGCCTCGTCAGCCCCTTTTTCAGCATCCTCCATGACCCACATGGCTTGATCAAAAAGAGTCACTGCCGTAAAGGCTGTGGTTTTGCCGGCGCCGCCCTTGCCCGTCTTGGTCCGGCTGCCAGGGCCGATAATGTCGCTTTTATCAAAGATTTTTTTAAAATAAACCCGACCGCCTTCCTCCTGCTTATTTGCCTGTTCGATGGCGTACTCCATGGCTGTTTCCGCTGCGAAGGCCATTGCTGGAGGAGCGGTTCTGGAAGCCACAACCAAATCAGTAAGTTTCTGCATTAAAAAAGTAATAGCCGGGGCCATCTCTTCATAAATTTCCCGACTCAAATTTTTCCAGGCGATAGAAAGATCTCCGGTTGCGGCCTTGGCATCACTCATGGCCTTGGCCCCTGAAGTGGAGATCACTCCACCCAATCTTTCATAATTATCGATCCATTCCTGAATCTTTGCCGGTCCCGCGGCCAGGGCTACAATCAGTTGACCCCCGCTCTTACCCATCAGCTCCATGGCGATGCGGGTCCGGTCCGCGGGATCGATATTTTTCAGCATGGCCTCGGAGATGACCATGAGTTTCTGTTCTATGGGCAACTGATTGAATTTTTGAACATTGATCCCCAATTCTGTATAGGCTTTGCTGGTCTTGGCTATAGGCTCCCCGGATTCATCCACCGCGTCTTGGGCCTGCTCCAGGCCCAGGGCCGCGGCGGAAGCGCCTTTTTGCAGCCGTTCCAGGGCCTTGTTAAAGGCTTCGGAATCCATCCCCGCTTTCACAGCGACATAACCCAGGCTGCTGATGGACTCCACCGTGGAATTCATACGCACGGCCATCTTGCCCAGGGCGCTTTCCTGGGCCGCAAAGTCCTTAAATGCGCTCCAAATTTCTCTGATCCCCCTCAATCCAACATAACTGGCCGCTATACCTACAATAGCCGCGGTGTGGGCGGATGCAAACGCGGTGACTTTGCCGGTCATTCCGGCAAAGGCCCCGCCTGCCTCCTGTTCGGTTTGCTTCGCTTGACCTGCGAGCTGCTTCAGGTTCCCCACCATCATCTGGGTCGCCTGATCCTTGCCCACCATTTCAATGAGTATCTGGCCGTCGCCCATGGCTGCTTACCTTTTATGCGTCAGCAAGATCATGATTTTTTCCCAGATCGCGGTCTGGGCCTCCGAGGGGATTTGCAGGCGGTTCAAGCCGATTTCCAGATTTTGCAGATGATAACCACCCATGTCATCTCTCAAGACCCGGGCTAATCGCAGATATATCCACCAGGATAGACGGTTACCGGGGAGGACTTGGGGCTGCTCTTCGGGACAGCCCTCACAATCAATTTCGGGTTTAGCCTCGCGGCAGGCTCGGCAGGCCTCCCATTTCTCTTTGGGCCTATTTAGCCAAACTGCGAGGTCCCGGAGTTTTTTTGGTCTTGAACCTCTTCCCGGGCTTCTTTCCATTGCAAGGCCTGGATCACGGGCAGGGCCTGGCCGAAGACCAACACCTTATTGGCCTCTGTGCATTCCAGGGGCGCGCCGCTGTTTCCGGCCACCGTAAATCCTGACCAGGTTTTGATCCGGTAGAGAAGCATGATCAACGCCAGGAGGAATGGCGACAGATTGTCTTCCTGCCAGCCCGCCAAGCCATGTTTCCGGGCCCAGTCCAGGGCCTGCCACTGCTCCAAAAAACCCATGGGGGCCAATTTAAATTCATAGACGGGCCCCAGTTCCAGGGTTTCCCGCCGGATTTTATATTCCTCCCGGATCTGGGCCACCTGGATCTCATCATCCCCGGCCCGGGCCAAGGCCAATTCCTCTTGATAATCCAACAGATCCCGGCTATCCACGGTGATCTGGCGATCACTGATGGCGATTTCCATCAGGGCTCCTTTCCTGCTTTAGACGTAAGCCGCATGGGCATTTACCAGGGTAGCGACGATGGCCGCGGCCTGGGCGTCATCTTCGTAATACCCCTCCAGATTGAAATCCGCATAGACCCCGCCTTTGACGATGGTGGGCGTCTCCACGGTATAGAGGGCCTCGGGGAAGAGGAAGGAAAGGGAATAGACCCCATTGGTCAAGATGACCTCAAAACTCCGCTCCGTGCCCGCGACCGCCAGATCATACAGGGTCCTGTTCTCAAAAAAGAGTTTGAAAGCCGCATTAACCAGGGTGTCCCCTTCCGGCAAATCAAACCGGGTGTCGCCGGCGGCCAGATAAGAGTCTCCGTCCAGCTCATTGCCGATTTTCAGGGACCCGCTCTTGATGGTGGTCAGGGCCCCGCCGTCTTCCTCAAAGCTCAATTGCCGGTTTTGGAACTTAGTCAGGGCATAGGTATCAGGGCTGGCATCATAAGGAGAGGCGCTGGCCGTTTCCTCAGCCCCGGTGAAATCCAGTTTGGCCATGAGTTCCGCATCGCCGCCGAAATCTATGGCCATCTGACCCAGTTTCATGCCATTGAACTTAAAATACTGGGCGATATTGGTGAAACCGGGCTCAATCACCAGGGAAGGAATGGACGTTGACGGCTTGAAAACATGGGTCCGGAGCTGGGTGCGGCAGGTATCCGTAATTTCAAAGGTCTCCGCCACATAAGTGGCGGTAATGACGATCTCGTTGGTGGTCTTGGAGACGATGACAAAATTGCCGTTATAATTGACCGTGCCGGCAATGGTGACGGGTTCTCCGGCCACAAAGGCGTGGCCGGTGATGGGAATGCCCACCAGGCCGCCGGTCTTATTCACCGCTGGAGCATTATCCAGGGTATCGGCCACCGGCCAGGTGGTGGTAGGCGCGCCCAGCAGGGCCCGGAGCCAATAGCCGAGATAGATCAGATCCACCGGCACGGTCAGGCTGCCTTTCACATCCCGGTTGCCATAAAAGGGCATGGCCGGGTTGCGGTTGGGCCGGTGCACCGTGCTGGGTTTTAGGGGCCGGGTGGATTTGATGTCCACCGGGAAGTGATAAGGCACGGAAATGGCCGCCACCGAAGTGGGGTCAGCCCCATAAGTTGTTTCAAAATCGATGAGCACCTGAGAGGCGCCGCCTCGTGCTTGGGCCATGATCATGCCCTCCTACAAAGTTGATTCGAATCCACCCCCAAGATTGGGGAATATCAGGGTTAATCCCACCCCTCCCACATAAAGCGGATAGAATTCAGTGGGATCGTATTCATAACTCTCCTCTTCCAGGATCAGGTCCGGCAAAGCCGCCTTGATTTCGGCCACGGCCAGATCCAGAAATTCTTCCACATAGTCTGCGGCCGGATATTTGGCGGCATAGACCCCGGAAACCAGCAGCTCTTCCGTTTTGGTTTCATCTCGCAGGCTTACCGCCAAAGTATAAGAAAAGCTCCGGTTATCCTGGGTTTCCGATCTGTCCTTACCCCAGGCCATTATCTCAAAAAGCGGTAAATTCTCCGGTGACGGTGATTGCTGGCCGGAAAAACCATAATAAACCGCATGCGGAACCCCAAAAAGTTCCTGGGAACGGTCCAAAATGGCGGCGGAGTCCCGCAGGGCCTCATATATTTTTTGGCCGATGGCCCGGTTGGTAATGGTCATCGCTGCCGCCCCTTACCTAAAAGAAGCTCGGATTGCTTTGGGTTCCTTGCCGGCCAGGGCCGCATTCACCCGGGCCCGCACGAAAGGCGCGATAATTTTTTCATTGCGCCGGTAAACCGGGGCCACATGCTCCCGTTTGGGAATGATGATGGTCTTTTTGCTGATACCCAGTCCCACTCCAAAGATCAATCGCCGCATTTTCTCAGTCACCGTCAACTGGTGGGGACCGGAGGCATGATAAGCCGCCAATTTTGCCACCCTCGGATTAAGAAAACCGGTTTTTACCCGGATTTCCTGGATATCGCCCGATTTTTCCAAACGCACTGCGCCCGCCAATTTTTTCAGGGCGGTCCGGCCTTTGCTGCCGAAAAGCGGGGGCGGGGGCTTACGGGTGGCGCGTTTGCGCTTCTCCAGGCGGTGTTGCTGCTGCCGGGCCCGGGCCAATAGGCTGGGCCCGAACTGAATCCAGGGGGAAGGTTCGGGCCAGGATTCCCCGCCGGGGGCCTGCTGCTGGATACCCCGCTTCACCGCGGCCCGGAGTTCATAGCCTGCCGCCACTATCCCGCCAGCGTATGCCTTATTGGCCGCCTCCAATCTCTTCTTGGCAAGTTCGGTAGCCTGATCGATGATTTTCAGCAGCATATCCTCAACCCCGCTGCATCCGCGGGCGCTCGCCCTTGGTACAATTCACTTCCCAGGCCACGCCATTGCCCCGGATAATTCCCCGGACCCGCCAAACAACCTCACCGATAATGATCTTATCGCCATCTTTGGGGAGGGGAATATCGGCCGCCGGAACAACCGCAGTCATTTCCTCCCGGAGATAGCGGCTGGGTTCATTCCCCAGGTTTTCCCCATAGTTGATCAGGGAGGAGATCTCCAGGTCCCGCTCCTCTTCGAACTGAGTCGCCGGAATCTGATACGTCACCGTTTGCGCCAGGCCGTCGGTATCAAACCAGGCGGCCTGGGCATCGGCGGCCATGTCCTCCCGGAGGGTCATGGTCTGGACCTGTTAAGTTACGATGGTGTCATAAAATAAATAACCTGCATCCGCCCCCACCGCCTTGGCATCAAAGGCCTCGGAGGCTTCCACAACCCAGCGCTTCTTGGCGTCTTCCCACCAATAGCGCACCGTCCGGTAGGTATCCTGCTGGGCGATGGCGCTCTGCTGGCCAGCGTCGCCCTTCCAATTGAAGACATATCCGGCCGCCGGTGCTTCGATGGCCGGGGCGGGCGGGCGATAGAACAGGAAGGCCGATCCCTTGGTGGTATTTGTCTCCCACAGATCCACCGCGGTGAAATCCGTGCCTGCTTTGGTTTCTTTGGCGCTGGAATAGATGGCGCCGCCGATCAGGACCTCCTCCAGTTCGAATAGTTGAGCGATGGTTTGGGCGGTGACATCCGCCGGGGCACCCTGAGTGCCGCTATATTTGATGCGCTCCAGGACTTCTGCTACCTGTTTCAATTTGGTGAAAGTCTTGGCTTCCAGCATCAGGACATTGGGATAAATCCCGATGAGCTTGCGGACAGCTTCCTTGGCCGCCAGCATGTCGGTGATGAAGGTGTTGGTTTCCCCAGGCGGCGCCCACAAGGCTTCAACGTTATTGCTGGAGGTCCAGTTGGCCGCGGTGCAGACCAGGGCTGAGACTACCTTTTCTTTGCTCAAAAGCACCTTGTTGGTGGCGAACCGAACCCCGGTGTCCCAGGGTTGTAGGGCCGCATCGGCATTGTTGATGATTTCGATGGGAATGCCGTGCTTGGCGGCCCGTTCGATGCAGGAATAAGTGCCGGTTCCCAGGTTGTAGCCGGTTTCCGGGGCTTCGCTTCCGGGCCCCCTGACTCCGGCTTCATCCCTGAACCAGGCCCCCTTGGGAAAGGTGTAATAAAGATCGCTTTTCTTATTGACCGGCACATTTCGAAAGATCCGGTCCGCAATGAACATCTGATTGCGGAAAGCGATGCTGATATTGGTCAATGCGGCGTCTTGATGCACCATAGTCATGTTGGGCTGCATTTCTCAATCCTCCTTAATTGGCCTGGTTAGCGGCTTAGTGGACCACAGTGCCCAAGCTGTAAAAAACCACTGCTTCGGTTCCGGAACCGATATTGGTGACCACCGCCAGGAAGCGTTTGGAATTGTTCTGGGCGATGGTGGCAGTGCCGGAAATAGTGCTGGAGCCATTGGCGGTCAGGGTGATGGTTTCGGCCGCATCCGCAGTATTGCGGATGGTGAATTCGAAACAGGATCCTACCACGCAGCCGGCGATGCCCGCCACGATATCCGCCGGGGCCGGGACCAGATCGGCCCGGGCTGCGCCCGCCGGGTCGCGCAGAA
>Ga0154640_1165_pt2 | contig 20602 bp, 31 predicted proteins | sample Rifle2008BG13ft_FD_116069 | JGI IMG/M metagenome (GOLD analysis project Ga0154640, IMG submission 116069) | Deltaproteobacteria bacterium RBG_13_58_19 | reverse complement strand
CGGTTCGATCTCCCCCTGTTCCACGGCCCGGAGCAAGCGGGGCTGGACCACCAGGGGCAGCTCCCCCACTTCGTCCAGAAAGAGGGTGCCCCCATGGGCCAAGCGGAATTTACCGGGACAGGTTCGATAAGCCCCGGTAAAGGAACCCTTGAGATGCCCGAAAAGCTCGCTGGAAGCCAAATCTCCGCTGAGGACGGCGCAGTTGAGGCGGTGGAAAGGCTGGTGGCGGCGGGAACTCAAGGACCACAGGGCTTCGGCCACCAGTTCCTTGCCGGTGCCGGGTTCTCCCATGATCAACACCGGCAGCTCGGTGGCGGCAAAACAGGAGAGCTGACCCAATATCCGTTGTAGCTTAGGATTAGTCGTGATGATCCGGCTTAAGGCGGGATGCGGCGGGGGATCGACCTCTCCCCCTTCCCTGGACAAGATCAAACTGCAGTGCTTAGTCCTCCTCCCCATAGCACCTCCGGGTGCTGCCGTGACTGAGGCAAGCCCTTACTTATTTTTCCCTAAGCAAGCACTTCCCGGTACTCGTCACGAGGGGGGAGACGGAATACTGGTTCCGGGAATCAATTTTGGGTAGACATGATAAGCCAATCTTTAAATTTAGAAGGCAACTTGTCAATAACTAATTTAATTATCAAATAATATTTTATTAATTTTAAAGATTTACTTAAAAAGCGGCCAAGATCTCCTCGGCGGCGCGGCGCACCTCCCCATCTTTACTGGTCAAGGCCAGGATCCGCACCCGGCCTTTAAAACCTTGCTGCTCCACCCGGCTCCGGGAACCCATCTGGGCCGCCATCGCCGCCAAGACCTCCCCCACCACCTCCGGCTGGGGAAAATCCAAAAGCAGGTTGAGGGCGCCCCATTCCTCAGGCAGGCCGTATTCCTCCAAAAACTTTTTTACCGCGGCCGAAAACTTCTTAGTGCCATGGGCGGCCTCCAACTCTTTTAAGGCCTTCTGATACTCCGGTCGCCCCCGCTTGCCCCGGAACAAGGCCTCGGCCTGGCGCAAAGCCAACTGCCGCTCCAACTCCGCCTGCTTTTTGGGCATCCGGGGCTTAGCCGGGGCCCGCTGCTGCCCCTGGCGGTCCCGGCGTTGATCAATTTCCCGCCAACTGGGGCGTTCCCGGTCCTCCTGATCCTCATCTGCAGACATATTCTTGCCCTTCTAGCAGTTGTACATGAGCCTCCGGCTCACCCATAAACCATGAAAGGTTACGCCAAGTTATGGTGCGCGGTGCGCACCCTACATAAAACTTTTCAGGGCAGTTCTCCATGGGCCTGTGGCCCACCCGTAAATTATGAAAAGTCGTAGGGCGGGCGTCCCCGCCCGCCACCATCATCGTAACGATGCCCGCAGGGCGCACCCTGCATAATACTTTTCCAAGCAGATCATCATCTATCCGGCCCGTGGAACTGATTCCGGGCCGCTTCCGGACCGGCGCTAAGCAGGGTGTCCACCGCCTGGGCGGCCCTGATCACCAGTTGGCAAATTTCATCAGCTTCTTCGGGCAGGAAGCGGCTGAGCACAAAGTCCTCGGAAGCAACCCCGGACGGGGGCCTCCCGATTCCCAGCTTTACCCTGAGAAATTCCTCGGTGCCCAGGGCGTTTTGGATGGAGAGAACCCCTTGATGCCCCCCGGCTCCGCCCCGGTCCACGATCTTGAGGCGGCCCCAAGGAACATCCAGGTCGTCCTGAATAACCACCAGGGCCTCCGGAGAGAGGCGCCAATACCGCAGAAGCTGCACCACCGCCCCGCCACTCAGATTCATATAGGTGGTGGGCTGGGCCAGGATCACCCCTTCCCCCTGCACCCGCCCCTGGCCCCAGATTGCCTGGAAACTCTTCTTCTTTAAGGCAATGTGCCACATTTCCCCTAAAACGGCAATGACCTGGAACCCCAAATTGTGACGGGTCCAAACATACTCCGGTCCAGGATTGCCCAACCCCACAATCAGCCACATAGTAGTATCGCTAGTTTTTGGGGGGAGGGCCAGGGGAAAAAATAAGGGCGAAAAGGGGAAGAGGGAAAAAGGCGAAAAGGAAAAGAAATATCTTATGAACCTAAAATCCTTTTCGCCCTTTCGCCTTTTCGCCTTTTCCCCCTATTTCAATGCCCTTAGCCCCCTCCCCACAATTATTTAAACAAACAAGGAACTGACGGAGTCTCGGTTATGGATGCGGCGGATGGCCTCTCCCAGGAGGGGGGCCACCGACAGGACGCGAATCTTTTCCGAAGCCGCCACTTCCGGGGCCAAGGGAATGGAATCCGTTACCACCATGGTCTGGACTAAAGAGCCCTGGAGGTTGCCGGCGGCATTCCGGGACATGACCGGATGAGTGATACAGGCATGCACCGCCCGGGCCCCGTGGCGGATCAGAAGTTCCGCCGCCATGGTCACCGTGGCCCCGGTAGTAATCATGTCATCCAGGATAATGGCCTCTTTGCCCCAAACATTGCCGATCAGGGTCATGGCTTTGATGGCCGGGCCTTCCCGGCGTTTGTCAATAATGGCTAAAGAGACGCCCAGGCGTTTGGCAAAGGCTCGGGCCCGCTCCACGCCACCGGCATCCGGAGAGACTACCACGATATCCGGGCTAAAACGTTGGCGAATATGCTCCAGGGTAACCGACGCGGCAAAGAGGTGATCCACGGGGATATTGAAGAATCCCTGGATCTGGCCCGCATGCAAGTCAACGGTCAACATGCGATTGGCGCCGGCGGTGGTGATGAGATCCGCCACCAACTTGGCGGAGATGGGCACTCGGGGCGCGGTCTTCCGGTCCTGGCGGGCATAGGCATAGTAGGGCACCACCGCGGTAATGCGTAACGCCGAGGCCCTTTTTAAGGCGTCCATCATGATCAGGAGTTCCATCAGGTGCTCATTGCACGGCATGCTGATGGGCTGGATGACGTAGACATCCCGGCCCCGCACATTCTCCTGGAACTCCACCGAGGTCTCCCCGTCGGAGAACCGCCCCACCAGAGCTTTCCCCAGGGGCACTTCCAAAAATTGGCAGATCTTCTCCGCCAGAGGCCGATTGGCACTGCCGGTGAAGATCTTCAAATCATCCATACCTGGTTCTCCCAACCCCTCTCCGGGATCGCGCCGGTAAGGCCCCGGACTACCGCCAGCCAACCTGCGAAAGTCCGGCTCAGCTTGCGGGCCGCCTCCTGGGCCGCCTCAGCGGTGGAAAATAGACCGAAAATAGTGGGACCGCTGCCGGACATGCCCTGGGCTAGAGCTCCCAGCGGCGGCAGGGTCTGAAGGATTTCCTGGAGCTGGGGATAGCGCTTCAGGGTAACGGTTTCCAGGTCGTTTATCACCCATCCCCCCGGGTTATCCGTGTCCCAATCTTCCGGCGTGACCGGATTGGGAGGTCTAAGAGAGGCCAGGTCCAGGTTTTCGTATACCCAACGGGTGGAGATCCTGACCCCGGGATTGATGAGGACATACCAATAGGGGGGCAAGGAAACAAGGGTGAGTTCGGTGCCGATACCCCGGCCCACTGCCGGGCTGGAGTTAAGGAAGAAGGGGACATCGGCCCCTAACTGACAGGCCAGGCGGTGCAGACCGGCCCCGTCCAACGGCTCGCCGGCCAGGGTGTTCAGGGCCAGCAAGGTGCCGGCGGCATCGCTGCTGCCTCCCCCCAGGCCGGCCGCCACCGGAATCCGTTTCTTCAGGTGGATCCGGACCCCCACCTGAACGCCGGTCTCTTCGGCAAATTTCCGGGCCGCCCGCCAAACCAGATTACTCTCTCCCGTGGGCATACCGGCCTGGTCACAAGCCAGACTGATCCCCGGGCCGTCGGCGGTTACCGTCAATTCATCGGCCAGGCTTAAGGGTTGCATGAGGGTTACTAGTTCATGGTAACCATCCGGACGCCGCCCCAATACCTTGAGATAAAGATTGACTTTGGCAGGGCAGAGGCGTCTGACCCTCTCCGCTTCCGTAGCGCCGATCAGCCTACCTCCTTGATGTAACGCATACGGAGATCATAGAGGAGGTGATCGTAGAGGTTCTCTTCATCCGGGGTGAGGTTATTCCGGGTCTTTTCCCGGAGCAGGCCCAACAGATCGATGGTTTGCTTGGCCAAGGGGAGATCTTTTTGGGTCTCCCCCGTGGCCGGATCCGCCATGTCCCCTAAATTGACGAAGATCGAGGAACTGAGGGAGAGGAGAAAGGAGGAGAAGGTGACTTCCGGTAAGGGCACCTCTTTAGCCGCCTCAGTGGCCTCAGACGCCGCCTGCCGGGCCGCGGCCTCCTCTTCCCGGACCCGGGCCTTCTCTTCTTCACTCATCTGCTGGAAACGCTTATCCGCAACCGTATAGCCTTTATCCTCGGACTCCACCATAGTTTCCTCCGACTAGCGGTCCCGCGGCTTCCCCCCCACCGGCTACAGGTCCACCGGGATGGCCATGGCCACGTGCTCCAGGTCCCGAACCGCCTGGAGGCACTCCGGGGTCACCGGGGTGTCGGTGGTGAGGAGGATGACATTCTGGCCCCGTTCCTTTTCCTGGCCCACATTCATCCGGGCAATATTGATGTTGTGGCGTCCGATGGTAGTGCCGATGGCGCCGATAACGCCGGGGCGGTCAGTGTTATAGATGAACAGCAGATGCCCTTCGGGAATGGCCTCCAGCCAAAACTTGTTAATGCGCACCAAGCGAGGCTCATGTTTCCCGAAGATGGTGCCGGACACCATATTTTCTTCCATCCCGGCCCGCACCACCACCCGGATCAGGGTGGTGAAATCTTCGCTGGTGGGCACCTTCTCTTCGCTCACCAGGATTCCCCGGTTGGCGGCTATGGGCGGGGCATTGACATAATTGACTTCGTCACCCATCACCGGGACGAGCAAACCCTTGAGAAGGGAATGGGTCAAGGGCCGGGTATCCAGTTTGGATACCTCCCCGATATAGGAGACTGAGACCTGGGTAATGGCCCCTTCCGTAAGCTGGGCCTGGAAGGCCCCCAGGGCCTCCGCCAAGGTAAGGTAGGGTCTTAGCTGGGCCAGGGCTTCCCGGCTGACCGAAGGAGCATTGACCGCATTCATGATGGTGCCATAGAGCAAGTATTCCAGGATCTGCTCGCAGACGGCCACCGAGACGTTGGCCTGGGCCTCTTCGGTGGAAGCCCCTAAATGGGGGGTGCAGATGACATTGGGGAACTGGCGCAGGGGATAATCGGCCGGCGGTGGTTCGCTCTCAAACACATCCAAAGCGGCGCCGGCCACCTTGCCTTCCTTTAACGCCTCCAGCAAAGCCTTTTCGTCAATGAGACCGCCCCGGGCACAGTTGATCAGGCGTACCCCGGGCTTCATCTGGTGGAAGGCCTTCTGCCCTAGTATTTTGGCGGTTTCCTTGGTCTTGGGGGTATGGATGGTAATGAAGTCGGAGCGGGCCAGAAGTTCGTCCAGGGAGACCAATTCCGCGCCCAGGGCCGCGGCGGACTCCTTGGTAATAAAGGGGTCGTAGCCCAGGACGCGCATCCTTAAGCCCAAGGCCCGCTCGGCCACCACGCTGCCGATGCGCCCCAAACCGATAATCCCCAGGGTCTTGTTGAAGAGTTCCGTGCCCTGGAATTTCTTTTTTTCCCAATGGCCTTCCCGCATGGATTGGGCCGCCTGGGGGACGTTCCGGGCCAGAGCCAACAACAGGGAGATGGCATGCTCCGCGGTAGTGATGGTATTGCCTCCGGGGGTATTCATCACCACGATCCCCCGTTTGCTGGCCGCGGCAATGTCCACGTTATCCAGGCCGGTGCCGGCCCGGCCCACCACCTTCAGGCGAGGGGCGGCGTTAATCAGGTCCGCGGTCACCTTGGTGGCGCTGCGGATGGCCAGGGCGTCGGCATCCTTAATGGCCTCTTTGAGGTCCTCCGGGCTCATCCCGGGGCGGGCCTCCACTTCGATATTGGGGTGTTGCTCAAAGACGGCAATGCCGGCTTTATGGAGATTATCACTGATCAGGACCTTCATGCCCCCGCCTCCTTACCCAAGATCTTCTGGGCCGCGTGCACGCCTACCCCCAATTCCACCGGGTAGCCCAGCTCGTTTAAGACTACCTCCAGGCCGGCAATAGTGCCCAGAAGATCCAGTTCATCAATATAGCCCATGTGGGCAATGCGAAAGATCTTACCCTTGGCTTGGGCCTGGCCCCCGGCGATCCAGATGCCTTTTTCCCGAAGGCGCCCCACCACTTTTTGCCCATCCACTCCCGGAGGGGCCTGGACCGCGGTTAGTACATCGGAGGGATTATCCCGGGCGTAAAGCTCAAGCCCCATGGCCGCCATGGCCGCCTTGGTCGCCTGGGACAAGCGCCGGTTGCGGGCGAAAATCTTCTCCAAACCTTCTTGCCGAATCCGTCCCAGCACTTCCCCCAGACCCAAAATCAGGGAAACCGCGGAAGTATAGGGAGTCTGATTCTTTTCTTGGGATTTAAGCTGCTTGGCGAAATCGAAGTAATATTTGGGCAACTTGGCAGTCTTGACGAATTCCCAGGCCTTGGGGCTCAACACCGCAAAGGCCAGGCCCGGGGGCAGCATCATGGCCTTCTGAGATCCGGCCACCAGCACATCCATCTGCCACTCATCCAGGGGCAGGGCATAACCCCCCAGGGCGGAGATGGCGTCCACGATCAAGATGGTGCCGGCCCGGGGCTTAACCACTTGGGCCAGTTCCTTAACCGGATGCTGGACCCCGGTGGAGGTCTCGTTGGCCTGGACCATGACCGCCTTGATGGCCGGGTTGGCATCCAGGCGGCGGGCCACTTCCTGGGGGTTGACGGCCCGGCCCCAGGGCACTTCCAGGCGATCCACTTTTACGCCGTAAACCTGGCAGAGTTCCGTCCAGCGCTCCCCGAATTTGCCCCCATCCACTACCAGGGCCGTATCCCCCGGGGACAAGGTATTGGTCACCGCCCCTTCCATGGCGCCGGTGCCGGTAGCCGTAAAGATCAATACCTCTTGCTGGGTCTGGAACAGATATTTCAGATCTTCCCGCACCTTCCCCAGGATTTCCATGAACTGGGGGGAGCGGTGGTGCAAAATGGGTTGGGCCATGGCCAGTTGCGTCTCCGGAGCGACCGGGGTAGGCCCGGGGGTCATGAGATACCTTTTCATGTCGCACACCTTACCTTAAAAAATTTAGGAGTAACTTGTAACATCCTTAAATAATCTACTTTATTTGCTTTTTGCCTTACTGTCAAGCATCTCCCGGGAAAAATTCAGCCCCCCGGGAGGAGAGTTTGCAGCCTGGCCCAGGCAAGTCCCAAATATTCATGGAAAGCCGCCTCGGTTTTGGCCAAGCCGCCGGCGCCGGGGAAAAGAATTTCCCGGTTGAATCCTGGCCGCTTTTTCACCTGATGGCCCACCGGGTAGGGAAGTGGTTTGAGACCCTGTCCGGCAAAAAGGAACACCGCCCGGGGCATATGCGCGGCCGAAGTAACCAAAACCAAGGGGTCCGATCCCACCATGGTCTTGATCAAGCGAGCTTCGTCCCCGGTATCCCGGGACAGGGTTTCTAGCACCAGATCAGCCGGGGGCACCCCCAGTATCCGGGCCACCCGGGCCATGATCTCGGCCTCCGGCACCGGGTCAAATACTTGCCCGCCGGAAAGGATAAGCTTGCTTCCCGGCATCTCGCGGTATAGCCGCACCGCTTCCAGTAACCGCACCCGGCTTGCCTCAGAGAGCCGGGTAATGGGGGAGACCCGGGGGTCGGACGTCCCTCCCCCGCCCAGGACCACGATCCATTTCCGGGGGGCTAGCCTATTTTCTCTTAGGAACTCCTGGAGGGTTGCGTCCGTTATACTTGGATACTGCTGTTCCAACGGTCCCAGGAAGATTGCGGCCACCGGGTGGTAGCTGAACAGGGCCAGAAGCAAGGTCCCCAGGCTGACCAGGGTCTTCCCCCATCTTTGCCTTTTGCCGAACCAGAGGAAGATCAAGCCCAAAACCAAGACCTCCAGGCATAAGGATACCGGGTAGAGGAGGGGCGCGGCTAGTTTTTTTAAAAGAAACATTTTTTCTTCCCTAAGAGGAATGTGTGGGGTGATGAGAAGGGGGGGCGGTTACACGGCTTCTCGGAAGGGAGATCAGGTAGGAACTGCCGGAAAACGCAGTGGCGCTAAGGGAGAGAAGTCTAACCCCCTGCGGCCGGCTACTGCTTTAGCCCAAAATAAAGCGCCACTTCCCCATGGCCGCCCGGGTTTCTCCCCTTCGGGGCCAAACCTCTTTTCCGGCCGGAAGTCTAGAAAAACGCTGAGGCTAATGTCTTTGAGCTAAAGAAGGAAAACCGGTATGCCAGGCTTCACTTGCCGTATTTTACTTCAAAGACCCGTTTGGCCACCACAAAGGTGCCTTGATAATAAGGCTCCCGCAAGTCAGTGATGGTTACCCCGTTACGATGGTTGGAGGCATGGATCATTTTGCCTTCGCCCAAGTAGATGCCCGCATGCCCCACATGGCGGCCGCCCCGACGGAAAAAGAGGAGATCCCCGGGCAGCATTTTGGAGAAATCCATGCTTTGAGTGACGACTCTCCCCACCTGGGCCTGTTCGGCGCTGGAACGGGGCAAGTCCATCTTAAAGCCCTGATAGATATACTGCACGAACCCGGAACAATCGGTGGCCGAACTAAAAGCCAGGCTGGATCCCCGGCTATAGCGCGCGCCGCAATAACCCCGGGCCCGGTCCATGATCAGCTCCGAGAAATTCCAGGGTTCAAATTTGTTATAGCCCTGCCCGGAAGAGGGTTGATCCTTCCGGTTATCTAGTTGAGAAGTTGGACGAGATACTGAATTTGCCGGTTTTTTGGGTTTCAGCGGTTCTAAGAGAAAGCGGCCATCCCTTTGGGGAATGACCCGGATCAAGGGACTGGTTTCCGGAACGCCTACCACCGAGCTGGTGGCCGGAGAGACACTGCCTGAAGAAACGGCACCCCCCTCCGTTGAGTCCCGGTAGGAGTTTCTGTATTTTTTTGCAGAACTGGTACGTCGACTGTTGGTCTTGCTCTTTTTGCCTAATTGACCGTTGGTCTTGCCAGAGATTTTGTTTGAACTAGTCGGTGAGGTTTCTTTTTGCTTGGTTTGGTCAGTTGGTGTCGGAAAAGCCAGCCTGGGAGAGAGAATCAGGACCAGGCTTAATACTGCGGCCCAAATTATCCGATTCTTCATCCAGAACCTCCTTGGTTATGGGACACTTCCGGAAGGGGCTTGTGGAATTTCCCACAGATAAAGCTGCTGTCCCCTTGATATCGGCCATCCTACCGCAATTCTGCCAAAGAGCGCCTAAATTTGCGCTACCTTAATACAACCTCCCCTCTCTGTCAAGCTTTTTTTCCCTGGCGGCTAAGCAAGCTAAACTCTTAATGAACTAAGATTAAAGCTGCCCATGATGAAGGCTATCCGGCTATCTTCTTCAAATTACGAAAAACCTAGCTATCTTAACGATTTTATTGATAATTATCCTTGGTTAGAAAAACCGTCGGTATCGGGCACAACACGTTGTGCCCCTACAATTGCCGGCTTTCCTGCTGTAGGGGCACCGCGTGCTGTGCCCAGGAATTATTCGAGCTAGCCACGGAAGAAGTGGCCGGCTTCCCGGTCTAGAGGCCGGGAAGAGGATTATACCTGGAGGCTTAAATAAAATTGAGACTGCGGTGAAATTCGGTTGGGAGGGGTTTGGGGCCGAGGGCCCCAAACCGAAAACTCATGAGAGGTTTACCCGGCGGCGGCCTTCTTCTTCCGGGACTTGGGGAGCTTCTCCGGGCGGCCCACCAATTCGAGGACCGATAAGGAAGCGCCGTCACCCCGGCGCCACCCCAGGGGAATGAGGCGGGTATAGCCGCCGGGGCGATCCTGGAAGCGCTCCTTCAGTTCACCGAAGAGCTTGGCCATGGCTTTCTTGGAACGCACTACCGCCAGGGTTTGGCGCCGGGCGGATAAATCCCCCCGCTTGGCCAAGGTGATGAGCTGCTCCGCCCACTTACGCACTTCTTTGGCTTTGGCCCTGGTAGTTTCCACCTTCTCGTGTTCCACCAGGGCGGTAACCAGATTGCGGAGCATAGCTTGGCGATGTTCGGTGGTTCGGGCAAGGCGTCGCCCAGCCTTCTGATGCCTCATGCGATCTCTTCCTTCCTTTCCGGCTGCAAGTCCGGAGGTGAAAAACTATCCAATTTCATACCCAGATGAAGTCCCATCTCGGAGAGGATCTCTTTGATCTCATTTAAGGATTTGCGGCCAAAATTTTTGGTCTTCAGCATCTCCTGTTCCGTCTTCTGGACCAACTCCCCGATATAACGGATACTGGCGTTCCTTAAGCAATTGGCGGCCCTGACCGACAACTCCAGTTCATGGACCCCCCGATAGAGATTTTCATTGAAGACCGGGGACTCTTCCGCCGGCTTCTCCTCTACCCTTTCCGGCTCTTCCTCGAAATTGATGAACAGGGTCAGTTGCTCTTTTAAGATCTTGGCGGCGTAAGCTATGGCGTTTTCCGGACTGAGGCTGCTATCCGTCCAGACTTCCAGGGTCAACTTGTCATAATCGGTGCGCTGTCCCACCCGGGCCTGGGTAACCACATAATTCACCTTACGGATGGGGGAGAAGCTGGCGTCCAGGGGGATAAAGCCGATGGGCTGGTTCTCCTCCTTGCTTGCCTCTCCCGGAATATAGCCCTTGCCGCTTTTGACCAGCAACTCCACCATAAGTTCGCCGTCGGCGGACAGGGTGGCGATATCCTGTTCGGGATTGAGAACTTCCACCGTCCCGTCGGTCTTGAGATCGCCGGCGCTTACCTTTCCTTCCCCCCGGGCCTCCAGGTGGATGGTTTTAAGGCCGTCGGTGAGCACCTTTAAGCGCACCTGCTTCAGGTTCAGGAGGATCTCCGTGACGTCTTCCAAGACGCCGGGAATGGCGGAAAATTCATGATGGACATCCTTGATGCGCACCCCGATTATGGCCGCGCCCCGAAGGGAAGACAACAGCACCCGGCGCAAGGCATTTCCCAGGGTGATGCCGAAGCCCCGCTCCAGGGGCTCGCAGGAGAATTTGCCATAAGAGTTGGAGTGGCTGTCGCTGTCCACCTCCAAACGCTTGGGTTTAATCAGCTCAGTCCAATTTTTGTTAATCATATCTCTCCAGCATAATGCTCTTAAGCATTTTTTCTAAATGGAAAAATATAAGGTTGATAACGTGGCTCTCTGGCATTAGAGACAAATCTTGGTGGCTCAGGCTCGCTAGGCTATTTGGAATAAAGTTCCACGATGAGATGCTCTTGAATGGGCATGGTAAAGTCTTCCCGGGTGGGTAACATAATAACTTTCCCCTGGGCCTCCTCTTTAATGAGTTCCAACCAGGGGGGGCAGCCGCGCCGGGCCGCGGCCTCCAGGGCATCCCGGATTATAGGTAAGTTGCGACTTTTTTCGGCCACCTGGATAGCGCTCCCCACTTCCACCAGAAAAGAAGGCAGATTTACCTTACGGCCGTTTACCAGGATATGGTTATGCGTCACCAGTTGGCGGGCCTGGGCCCGGGAGTTGGCAAAACCCAAGCGATAGGCCACGTTGTCCAGGCGTCTTTCCAGAAGAATCAGGAGGTTGGTGCCGGTGACCCCCTTCTGCCGTTCGGCCCGTTTAAAATAGCCCCGGAATTGGTTCTCCAGCAAACCGTACATCCGTTTGACTTTCTGCTTCTCCCGGAGCTGAATGCCATAGTCGGAAATCTTTCCCCGGCTTTGACCGTGTTGCCCCGGGGGATAACTCCGCCTCTGGATGGCGCATTTATCGGTATAACATCGGTCCCCCTTGAGATAGAGGGCCATTTTTTCTCTCCTGCAGATGCGGCACCGTGAATCCGTATATCTGGCCAATTTCCTTCTCCCCGGGGATTAAACCCGTCTCCTTTTAGGGGGCCGACAGCCGTTATGGGGTATGGGGCTGACATCCCGAATCAGATTGATGGACAGACCGGCGGCCTGCAAGGCCCTAAGAGCCGCTTCCCGACCGGCCCCCGGTCCTTTGACATAGACGTCCACACTGCGCATGCCGTGCTCCATGGCCTTTTTGGCCGCGTCCTGGGCCGCCAGTTGGGCCGCAAAAGGCGTGCCTTTCCGGGACCCCTTGAAACCCTGCACCCCGGATGAGGACCAGGAGATAACATTGCCCCCCGGGTCGGTAATGGTCACCAGGGTATTGTTAAAGGTAGCCCGGATATGGGCTACCCCCACGGGAATATTTTTCCGTTCTTTTTTCTTTTTGCCGCCAGCGGGCCTTTTGGCCATCACCCCTCCTTACGACTTCTTCCGTTTGCCCACCACTGAGCGCCGGGGGCCTTTACGGGTACGGGCATTGGTATGCGTGCGTTGCCCCCGGACCGGCAGACCCCGGCGGTGCCTCAAGCCCCGATAGCAGCCCAGGTCCATCAGGCGTTTGATATTCATGGACACTTCCCGCCTGAGGTCCCCTTCCACCTTCAAGGTGCTGTCAATCACCTGGCGGATGCTGGTGATCTGGGTATCGTCCAGGTCACCGGTTTTGATACCGCCGTCCACTCCTGCTTCCTTTAGCACCCGCGTCGCGGTAGTGCGCCCGATTCCAAAGATATAGGTCAGGGCGATCTCTATCCTTTTGTTGCGGGGCAAATCAATCCCGGATATCCTGGCCAATTCTTTCCCTCCCGGCTATCCCTGGCGCTGTTTATGTTTGGGGTTCTCACAGATCACCCGCACTACCCCTTTGCGGCGAATGATCTTGCATTTGGCGCAAATCTTTTTTACTGAGGGCTTAACCTTCATCAGCGCACCCTATTTAACCCGGTAGATGATCCGCCCCCGGGACAAATCATAGGGAGACAGCTCCACAATGACCTTGTCACCCGGGAGGATCTTGATGTAATGCATGCGCATCTTGCCGGAGATATGGGCCAGCACCTTGTGGCCGCTGGCCAGTTCCACCCGGAACATGGCATTGGGGAGGGGTTCGATGACCCTCCCTTCCACTTCAATGGCATCTTCTTTCGGCATCTACCGTTTCTTTATAATTATTTCAAGTTATTACTTTAAGTTACCCTAAAGCCGGCTCAAAATCAAGACGCCCGTCTCGGTCAAGGCCACGGTATGCTCGAAATGGGCGGACAGGCTGCCGTCTTCGGTTACCGCGGTCCAACCATCGGCCAGAATCCGCACCTGCCAGGAACCGGCGCTGGTCATGGGTTCAATGGCCAGGGTCAGGCCGGGGCGCATTACCGGGCCCCGTCCCGGCAGCCCAAAGTTGGGCAACTGGGGGTCTTCATGCAGGGACCGGCCGATGCCGTGCCCGACAAACTGGCGAATCACCGCAAAACCGTGCTTCTCCACCGCCGCCTGGGCGGCATGGGAGAGGTTCGATAGCCTGCCCCCCACCCGCATCTGGTCGATGGCCGCATACAGGGACTCTTCCGTGGCCTGGAGCAGCAGTTGCGCCTGGGGGCTCACCTCCCCCACCGGGACGGTGAGGGCGGCATCTCCATAAAAGCCGTTATACTGCACCCCAAAATCCAGGCTGACCAGATCCCCTTCCTTCAGGCGGCGACCACCGGGAATGCCGTGCACCACCTCTTCGTTCACCGACACGCACAGGGAGGCCGGATAACCCCGGTAACCTTTAAAAGCCGGTTTCACCTTATGGCGGCGGCAGCCGGCCTCGGCCACCTCGTCCAACTCCCGGGTTTCCACCCCCGGACGGATCTTCTCTTTAATTTCCGCCAGGATCTCGGCCACGATGCGGTTGGCCACCTCCATCTGGGCGATCTCCTGGCGGGATTTCAGATGAATCATAAAGGGGCGTCGCCTACCCCACTCTTTTTTAACCTAGGCGCCGCAGGAACACTTGTGGCCGCCCAAAATGCCCGTAATCTTGTTAAAGATATCGTCAATGCCGCCCACTCCGGCAATGGGCCGGACCAGCCCCTTGGCGGAGTAATAATCGATCAAGGGCTTGGTGGCCTGGTTATAAGTGGCCAGCCGGGAGCGCACCGTGGTTTCGTTGTCGTCGTCCCGCTGATACAGCTCGGTGCCGCACTTATCACAGACCCCGGCCTTCTTCGGGGGAGTGAACTTGATATGAAACATCTGGCCGCAAGGAACACTCTTGCAGGTGCGCCGCCCGGTGAGGCGCTCCACCAGGGCTTCTTCGTCCACATCGATGCTGACCACGTGGTCCAGGTGGGAGTTCATCTTGCTCAGGGCCGCATCCAGGGCCTGGGCCTGGGGCACCGTCCGGGGAAAGCCGTCCAGGATAAAACCCTTCTGGCAATCCGGCTGCTTCAGGCGGTCTTCCACAATGCCGATGACCACTTCATCCGGCACCAATTTGCCGGCATCCATGAATTCCTTGGCCTTCCGGCCCATGGGGGTCCCCTCTTTCACGGCCGCCCGCAAAATATCGCCGGTGGAGATCTGGGGGATGTGGTACTTATCGATGAGTTTCTTCGCCTGGGTTCCTTTACCCGCGCCCGGGCCGCCTAAGAGAATCAGATTCATAACACCCTCCTTTTTAACGTCTTACCCGACTCATGCGTTTCTTCATGAAACCCTCATAGTGGCGGGTGAGCATGTGGGATTCGATCTGGGCCATGGTGTCCATGGCCACGCCAACCACGATCAGCAAGGCCGTGCCCCCGAAATAGAAGGGGACGTTGAATCTGGAGATCATGACCGAGGGCAAGACGCACACCGCGGACACATATAAGGCGCCGCCCAAGGTGATGCGGGACAGAATCCGGTCGATATATTCGGCGGTGGGCTTGCCGGGGCGCAAGCCGGGGATATAGCCCCCCCATTTCTTCAAATTATCCGCCACATCTACCGGATTGAAGGTCACCGCGGTATAAAAATAGCAGAAGAAGATGATGAGACCCACGTATACCAGGTCATGGGCCCAGTAACCCGGGGAGATGGCATCCACTATATTCTTGACCCACTCCACCTGAATGAAGCTCCCGATGGTGGCCGGGAACATGAGCAAGGAAGAGGCGAAGATGGGAGGAATTACCCCGGAAACGTTGACCTTAAGGGGCAGGTGGGTGGTCTGGCCGCCTAACATGCGCCGGCCCACCACCCGGCGGGCATACTGCACCGGAATACGGCGCTGCCCCCTTTCCATAAAGACGATGAACCCCACCACCACGATCATAAAAACTAGAATTACCAGCATCAGCAGGGGAGCGATCTCCCCGGCCTTCATCAAATCGAAGCTCTTGATGATGGCGGAAGGCAGGCGGGCCACAATACCGGCAAAGATGATGAGAGAGATGCCGTTGCCGATACCCCGCTCGGTGATTATCTCCCCCAGCCACATAATGAAGGCCGTGCCGGAAGTCAGGGTGAGGATGGTCATCAAGCGGAAGGCCCAACCGGGGTGGAGCACCACCGGCCGCCCACCCCCGGCCAGACCTCCCATGCCTTCCAGGGCAAAGCTGATGCCCAGCCCCTGGATGGCGGCGATCAACACCGTGCCGTAGCGGGTGTATTGCTTGATCTTCTTGGTGCCGGACTCCCCTTCCTTATAGAGCTTTTCCAGGGCGGGAACCACCACCTTGAGGAGTTCCATGATGATGGCCGCACTGATATAAGGCATGATCCCCAGGGCAAAAACGCTCAAACGCTCCAAAGCGCCCCCGGAAAACATGTCGAAGAGGCCCAGGATGGTGCGCTGTTGCCGGGCAAAAAAGGCCATCAAGGCATCGGCGTCGATCCCCGGGGTGGGGATAAAACAACCCACCCGGTAGACGGCCAACATGAGGAGAGTAAAGAGGATGCGCCTTTTTAGCTCCGGAATTTTGGCAATATTGGCAAGCCCGCCGGCCACTTACAAGACCTCCACCCGTCCGCCCGCGGCTTCGATGCGCTCCCGGGCCTGGCGGCTCACCGCCTGCACCCGGACCACCAAGGGTATGGTGATTTCTCCCTGCCCCAGGAGTTTGATGCCGCGACCCTGGCCCTTAATCAGCCCGGCATTGGTTAAAGCCGTTTCATCCACGATGCTCTCCGCCGGGAAGCGGGCCAGGTCCCGCAAATTGACGATGACCCAGGGCCGCCGAAAGACATTGCTAAAGCCGCGCTTGGGCATGCGCCGGGTCAGGGGCATCTGGCCCCCCTCAAATCCGGGCTTGACCCCGCCTCCGGCCCTGGACCTCTGGCCCTTATGGCCCCGACCCGCGGTTTTACCCTGACCGGATCCCGGCCCCCGCCCTACCCTTTTGGGTTTGCGCCGGGAACCGGGACTGGGAGAAAGTTCACTCAGACGCATGCGGTATTTCTCCTTCCGGGACCTCTCGCACCGTGAGCAGATGGCCCACTTGCCGCACCATGCCCAAGAGGGCCGGGGTGGCCTGATGCCGCACCGTCTTCTCCAGGCGGGTTAAGCCCAGGGCCTTCAAGGTCAGGCGATGCTTGGGCGGCCTGCCGATGGGACTCTTTTTTAATGTGATTTCCAGGATCATTTCTTACCGTTTTCTGTTTTCGGTTTTCTGTTTTCTGTTAAAAAAATTTGTAATGTCAACGAAGCGATGAGATGGTTTGTTCCATTTGCATCGTAAATCAACATCAGCACTCAAGCCAATAGCTCCGCCAAGGGCCGGTTGCGCCGGGCGGCCACCTGTTCCGGCGAGGCCAGTTGTTTCAAGGCCTCTAGGGTGGCTTTCACGGCATTATGGGGGTTGTGGGACCCCAGACATTTGGTGAGCACATTTTTGATGCCGGCCACCTCCACCACGGCCCGAACCGGCCCGCCGGCGATGACGCCGGTGCCTTCCGCCGCCGGCCGGAGCAGGACCTTGCCGGAGCCGAACTCCCCTACCACCGCGAAAGGAATGGTGTTATTCACGATGGGCACCTTGAGCATCTCTTTCTTGGCCTTTTCCAGGGCCTTGCGGATGGCCTCCGGCACCTCATGGGCCTTTCCCAGACCGGCGCCCACTCGCCCTTGGCCGTCCCCCACCACGACGATGGCACTGAAGCGAAAGCGCCGCCCTCCTTTAACCACTTTGGCCACGCGATTGATGCTCACCACCTTGTCGATTAACTGTGCTTCCGGCGCCTCGGTTTCGAACAAGCTCACCTCCTAAAATTCCAGGCCGTGTTCCCGGCAACTGTCGGCCAGGGTCTTCACGCGGCCATGATAAAGAAAGCCGTTGCGGTCAAAGACCACCTTAATTATCCCTTTGCCTTTGGCTTTTTCGGCCAGCAGGCGCCCCACTTCCCGGGCGGCCTCGGTCTTTTTCAAGCCCTTCACCTTGTCCCGAATCTCAGGACTCAAAGTCCCGGCGGCAGCCAGGGTGCTGCCCTGAAGATCGTCGATAATCTGGGCGTAGATGTGCCGGGCGCTACGAAAAACCGACAGCCGCGGGCAGGCCGGGGAGCCGCTGATCTTCTTCCGGATGCGGCGCTTGCGCTTTAAGCGCGTCGCCAAGCGGGTACTCATTTTGCCCATGGTGTCAACCTTTCCTTCCTTTAGCGGCCGCCGGCCTTACCCACCTTGCGGCGCAAAACTTCTCCCTGATAACGCACGCCCTTACCCTTATAGGCGTCCGGGGGCCGAAGCTGCCTGATGTTGGCCGCGGTTTGCCCCAATTGCTCCTTGTCGGCCCCTTTCAGCTCCAGGCGCACGGCCTTCTCCACCTGGGCGCTGATGCCCTTAGGCAAGGCAAATTCCAGGGGTTGGGAATAACCCAGGCTGAAGAACAGCGACTGACCTTTGCTCTCCACCTTATAACCGGTGCCCACCAGTTCCAAGACCCGGGTGAAACCCTCGCTCACCCCCACCACCATGTTGGCCACCAGGGTCCGGGTCAATCCCCAGAAAGCCCGGGTCTGCCGGGCATTATCCTGGGGCTGCACCAGAATTTCCTTGGGGCCCATCTCCAGGCTAACCTTGGGGGGCAGAGACCGGGAGAGGGTGCCCAAAGGTCCGGTGACCGTCAGGGTGCCGTTCTCCCATTTTAATTTCACCCCCGAGGGCAATGGAATGGGTTTTTTGCCGATGCGTGACATACTATCCCGCCCTTACCAGATCTCGCACAATACCTCGCCGCCCAGCTTCAGCTTCCGGGCCTGGCGGTCGGTGATGACACCCTTGGAGGTGGAGATTACGGCTATGCCTAATCCCCCCTGCACCTTGGGCAGCTCTTCATGGCCGGTATAGACCCGGCGCCCGGGTCGGCTGACCCGCCGCAGTCCCTGGATGAGGAGCTTCTGATGCTCATCAAACTTGAGATAGATCCGCAAGATACCCTGGCGATTATCCTTGATGACTTTATAATTTTTGATGAAACCCTCATCCTTGAAGATGCGGGCCAGGCTGATCTTCAACCGTGAGGCCGGTATATCCACCTTATCGAACCCGGCCTGGCCGGCGTTGCGGATACGGGTCAACATGTCGGCCAGAGGATCGGTCATGCTCATCTTACATCCTCCCCTCGAGCTACCAACTGGATTTGGTCACCCCGGGGATCTCTCCCCGGAGGGCCAGGTTGCGGAAACAGATGCGGCAGATGCCGAACCGGCGGAGAAAAGCCCGGGGGCGGCCGCACAGAGGACAGCGATGATATTTCCGGACCTCGAACCTCGGTTCCCGTTTGGCTTTGGCAATCAGCGATTTCTTGGCCATCCCTATCTCCTGAAAGGCATGCCCAGCAGGGTCAGCAAGTATTTACCCTCCTCATCCGTGGGCGCGGTGGTGACGATAGTGATATTCATCCCTTTGATCTTGTCGATCTTGTCGTAATCCACTTCCGGGAAGATGATCTGTTCCTTGATCCCCAGGGTAAAGTTGCCCCGACCGTCAAAGGAGCGGTCATTCACCCCCCGGAAATCCCGCACCCGGGCCAGCACGACGTTTACCAGTTTATCGAAAAAATCATACATGCGGCCCCGGCGCAGGGTCACCATGACGCCGATGGGCATCCCCTCCCGGAGCTTGAACGCGGCAATGGACAGCCGGGCCCGGGTCACCACCGCCTTTTGCCCGGTGATGGCCGCCAGTTCCTGGGAGGCCGACTCCAACAATTTGATGTTCTGGATGGCTTCCCCCAGCCCCTCGTTGATGACGATCTTCTCCAATCTCGGCACCTGCATGGGGCTCTTATAACGAAACTCCTGCATCATCCGGGGAATACATTCCTGCCGGTAATAATCATATAAACGCGACGTAACCTTTTCAGCCATCGATCAATTCCTTGCAGTGCCGGCAAACCCTGGCCTTTTTGCCTTCCGCCGTCTGGGTCAGGCGAAAGGGGGAGGCCTCGGCGCATTTGGGGCAGATGAGCATCACCTTGGAGATATGGAGGGGAGCCTCCTTTTCCACAATGCCCCCCTGACCGGTAGTGGGGGAGGGGCGGGTGTGGCGTTTGATCATGTTCACCTTCTCCACCACCACCTGATTCTTCTCCCGGACAACTTTAAGGATCTTGCCGGTCTTGCCTTTTTCTTTGCCGCTGATGACCTCGATCATGTCGTTTTTCTTCAGGCGGATGCGCACCGGCTCGATGGTTTTCTTCTTGGCCTTCGGCATCAGAGCACCTCCGGGGCCAGGGAGATGATCTTCATGAACTTCTTGGCCCTGAGTTCCCGGGCCACCGGTCCGAAGATCCGGGTGCCGATGGGGTCTCCCTGGGGATTGATGAGCACCGCGGAGTTGTCGTCGAACTTGATATAGGAGCCGTCCTGGCGCCGGGTCTCTTTCACCGTGCGCACCACTACGGCCCGCATGACATCGCCCTTCTTCACCTTGGAGTGGGGCAGGGCCTCTTTCACCGCCACCACAATGACGTCTCCCACCCGGGCGTAGCGCCGCCGGGTGCCGCCCAGGACGCGAATACAGGAGACCCTCTTGGCCCCTGAGTTATCGGCAACGGTTAAATTGGTATGCACCTGAATCATGACCGCCTCCTGGGGACGCCGACTTACTGCGCCTTCTCCAGAATCTGTTTGATGCGCCAGCGTTTATCCCGGCTGATGGGGCGGGTTTCTTCGATCAGCACTTTATCCCCCACCTGGCAAGTATTCTGGGGATCATGGGCCTTGTACTTCTTCCGGCGCCGGATAATCTTATGATAGAGGGGATGGGCCACCAGGCGTTTCACTTCCACCACCACGGTTTGGTCCATCTTATCGGAGACCACTACTCCCACCCTGGTTTTCCGCACCCCGCGTCGCTTCTCCATTTTCCTTAACTCCCCGGTTACCACTTCTGCCCGGTCCTTTCCCGGAGCACCGTTTTCAGCCGAGCCAGGTCTTTTCTGGCTTCCCCCAGCCGGCCGGTATTGTCCAATTGCTGCGTGCTGTGTTGAAATTGCAGTTTAAAGACCTCTTCGGAGATCTCCTTCATCTTGGCCTGGAGCTCCTCTTCGGTGAGGTCCCTTAAGTCATGAGCTTTCATGGCGTCTCCGCCCTTGCCGGCTCTTCCCGGGCCACAAATTTAGTAGGCAGGGGCAACTTATGGGAGGCCAGGCGCAGGGCCTCTTTGGCCACTTCCCGGTCCACTCCGGACATCTCATAGAGAATAAGCCCCGGCTTCACCACCGCCACCCAACCTTCCGGGCTGCCTTTGCCTTTGC
>Ga0154640_1189_pt1 | contig 23465 bp, 18 predicted proteins | sample Rifle2008BG13ft_FD_116069 | JGI IMG/M metagenome (GOLD analysis project Ga0154640, IMG submission 116069) | Deltaproteobacteria bacterium RBG_13_58_19 | reverse complement strand
TCCGGGCCGGGACTCCGGCCAGTCATCCCCTGACGGCCGCCAACCCGCCTTTCCCAAGGCCGCGGTGTTGGTTCCCCTGACCGGCACTGCGTCCGGGATGCGCCTCTGTTTAGAATCCTTGCTGACCCAGGATTACCCGGATTACGAAACGGTCTTTATCACCCGGGACTTAGAGGACCCGGCCACTTTTCTGATCCGGGATCTTCTGACCCACCACCGGCAGGCCCGGCACATTATCAGTGGCCCGGCCCAAAGCTGCAGTCAAAAAAACCATAACCTGCTGGCCGGCATCGGCGTATTGGATAACTCGGTGCAAGTTCTGGTATTTTGCGACAGCACCCACCTGGCCCCCAAGAATTTTCTGCAGGAACTTATCCGGCCCCTGGCTCAAGGGGAGGCGGTGCTGACCACCGGCTTTCATCACATCCTTGCCGGGGACTTCCGGCTGGCCACCTTGGGGATGCTGTTAACCGTGATGACCATCCACCTGCTCCTTGCCGTCAAAAGGCTGGCCCATCCCTGGGGCGGAGCCACCGCGATATTACGACAGGTATTTGAGGATTACCAGGTGGCCCGGGTCTGGGCCGAAACCGTGGTGGATGACTTTACCATGGGGCCCCATCTCCTCCGGGCCGGCATCATGGTTAAGGCCGTTCCCGGTGCCTGTCTCACCACCCCTATGGCAGGGCAAACGATGAGAGGGTGGGTTGCCTGGTTGACCAGGCAGCTAATGTATCTGAAATATTGCCTACCCGGCACCTGGGTGGCCGCCGCCTTGGGGATGTACCTGTTGGCCGGGCCGATTCTCCTGGCCGGGCTGGCCGCCTTGGGCGGAGCAGTGGGACTGGTTTCACCGGGCCTGGCCCTGATGGGATTGCTCTTTCTCCTGATCCTCACCGGGGTGGGAGTCTTGGCCCGGAGTCTAACTCCTCGGGCCATCCCCTGGTTACCCTGGATTGCGGCTTTTTATGCCGCCCTGCTGGTGGCCCCCTGGTGTTACCTGAAGACCTGGGCCACCGATATTATTGCCTGGCGGGGCACTTCCTACCGGGTCACCTGGGGGGGGAAAGTCACAGAAATTATTACCAATCCCTGATGAGGCACCGGTAGAAAGGTTTGTGGAGGGAGGGTCAGGGACGTAGGGGCGGTTCGCGAACCGCCCCTACCTGGCCTTCCCCAACCCTAATTAATTTCCCTGATACAATTATGGCCAGAATAATTTATGGAGTCCATGGGAGCGGGCATGGCCATGCGGTCCGGGCCCTGACCATCGCCCGCCACTTTCCGGAGCATGAGTTTCTCTTTGTCAGTTCTGAGTCGGGTGCCGACCTACTGCGGCAAAAATATCAAGTGGTGGAGATTTCCGGCCCGGACACGGTCTACCGCTCCCATCGACTAGTCCTTCGGGACACGCTTATCAGTCTTCTCCGGTTCTTGGGCCAGCAAGAGAAACTCCGCCGCCAGGTGTTGGACCTCTTTGACCGTTTCCAACCAGACGTTGCCATAACCGACTATGAGTATCATATTCCCCGGGTCAGCCGGCGGTTAGGGGTGCCGTGTCTCTCCCTGGATCATCAGCACATCATTACCTCTTGTCGTCATCCGATGCCCCTAGGGCGACTGCCGGATTACTTGACCACCGATGCGGTGATCCGGATTATTTATGGCCAAGCGGCCCATTACCTGGTGACTTCCTTTTTCCACCCCCCCTTGCGGCCTAAAACCGAGGCAAGGCTGGCGCCTCCCCTTTTAAGGGAGGTGGTCCTGGGCCTTACCCCCCGGGACGGCAAGCATATTTTGGCTTACCAGAGCCACCCCACCTTCAAGGAGTTTTTCTCTTTCTTACAGACGGCATCCCGGCCGGTGGTGGTGTATGGCTTCCCAGAGGATCGCACGGAAGGCAACCTGCGCTTCAAGAAGAAATCGGAACAGGGCTTTCTGGAGGATCTGGCTTCCTGCCACTATGTGATTTGCGGGGGCGGCCATACCATGATGTCGGAAGCCCTGTATTATGGGAAGCCGGTCTTATCCTTTCCCATAAAAAAGGCCTTTGAGCAGTTTGTCAATGCCTTTTATCTGGACCGCTTGGGGTATGGCAGATACCAGACGGACTTGCGACCCCGGAGGGAAATTCTGCCGGCTTTTGAAGAGGAATTAGAGTCTTTTCGCCGGAATATCCGCGGGGTTAATTTCTGCGGCAACCAGGAAATTTTCGCCTTGGTGGAACAGTTTATCAACACGGGGATTTTAGACTCAGCGAATTGCCCCCTCTAGGCAAGCCTTTAGCCGACCATAATTCTTCAGGGAATTGAATTCCCGTCCCACCAGTTCCCGACCTTGCAACCCCCGCCGTTGAGCCTCGCCGGGGTTCGCCAGGGCCTCCCGGATGGCCTGGGCCAGGGAGACAGGATCTCCCGGGGGCACCAGCCAACCGGTATCTCCCGGATAGACAGCCTCGGGGATACCGTTGACCGGCGTGGCGATCACCGGCACACCGTGACCCAGGGCCTCCAGGATCACGTTGGGGAGGCCGTCCCGGTCGCCGTGGGGCAGGATGACGCTGGGCATGAGGAACAGATCGGACTCTTCCAAGAGCCGGGGCACCTGATTATGGGGGACGAAGCCGGGGAGGGTGACCCGGCGGCCCAGGCCCCATTGGTTGATCATTTCCTGAAGGGTTTTCATCTCCGGCCCATCCCCGGCCAGGGTGAGATGGAAATCCACCCCTTGGGCCTGAAGCAGCCGGCAGGATTCCAGGAGTACCGCGAAGCCTTTCTTGGGCTCCAGCCGGCCTAAGGCCAGGAGCCGGCAGGGATGATGAAAGGGGCGGGGCGGTTTCGGGGCCGCGGTCAACGGAGCCCCGTAGTAAATTTTCACGATCTTGGCTGCGGCCTGGGGGGCCAGGGCTGCCAGAAAAGCTTGGTTTTCCCCGGAGACGGCCCGGACCAAGGCGGCCGCCGTCAGCTTGTCCTTGAGGGCCCCGTCCGGGGGGTACAGATCATGGGCGTGGGCGCAGAAACTGAAGGGGATGCCGCTCAACTGAGAAGCTACCCAGGCGGCGGTGGCCGGCCCGTCGGCCCAGGGGGCATGGATGTGGTCAATGCCCTGGGCCAGGAACCGCCGGGCCAGATGGACCCCGGCCAGGGTGGCCCAGAGGGCCTCTCCCGCGGTTTCCAGACTGCGCCACTGCCGGACCAATACCTTTAGCAAGAAACGCCGGACCGGGGCACCCCAGTCTTTGGTCAGACGGAGATTTTCCGTGAAAATCCCTTTAAGGGAAGCCAAGCCCAGGCGGTGCACCGGCACGGCCACCGGGGCCAAGCCGGTTAACGGCCGGGGACTGGGGCCATACAAGGTGTAGACCGCAAGATCCAGGCCCAGGCGGGCCAGGGTGTTCACTTCGTCCAGAATAAAGGTCTGGGAGCGTTCCGGAAACCAGAGGAGGATGTAAGCGACCCGAGGACCGGCCATCTTTACTTTCTAGCTTATTGTCGATTGGGGTAAATAAGAATTGCCGGCCAACAGATGGTGAAAAACCAGCTCGTGTTGCTGCACCATAGCCCGGAAAGAAAAATCCCGCAAGGCCCGCTCCCGGCCCGCCCGGCCAAAGGCTTGGCGGGTTTCCGCATCCCCCAGTAAATGGCTCACCGCCGCGGCCAGGGCCACCGCATCCCGGGGGGGCACCAGCCACCCGGTCTTTCCCGGCACCACCGCCTCCGGCAGCCCCCCCACCCGGGTGGCCACCACCGGTAACCCCGCGGCCATGGCCTCTAACACCACGTTGGGCAGGGCGTCGATCAAGGTGCTGTGCACAAAGAGACCGGCTTCTTCTAGTAAGGGACGCAGGTCCTCCCGCCCCGGAAAAAATTTGACTTTATCAGGGATCATGGTGAGACGGGCCAGTTCCTGGAGGGCCGCCAGCCTGGGGCCATCCCCCACCAGCCAGAGTTCCGCCTGGGGATGTTCTGGCGCCGCCAAGGCAAAGGCTTTGATCAGGGTATCCTGGTCTTTTTCCGGGACCAGACGGGCCACAGAGATCACCTTCACCGGACCGACCCGGGGGGAGGCCGGTGGACGGAAATAATCAGTATCCACGCCATTTCTAATCACCGTGACCCGGGCCGGGGGAAGTTTATGATGATTGGTCAAAGTGGCCTTAAGGAGGGAGGAGTTGCAAATGATCCGGTCCGCCAGGGGCCAGAGCCAGCGCTCATGCTGGCGCTGGGGGGCATGGCCCCCCCGGCAATTACCCACGATCAGGGGGACCCGGGCCAGGCGTCCCAAAATCCGACCCCAGGTATTGGGGACTATGGTGAACAGGGCCAGCAGGTCCATGGGGGTGCTTCTCAGCCGCCGCCAAAGGTTGACTAAGCTGGCCGGCCCCACCTGGGCCTGCCGGGAGAGCCAGACCAGGGGGAGGCCCCGGCTCCGGGCCACCGGCACTAAGTCATCCCGGGCGATGAGCAGCCAAAGCTCCACCTGAAACCTGGCCGGATTGAGACGGCAGGCCAAATCCAGCACCTGCCTCTGCGTCCCGCCGAACTCCAGATCCTGGAGCAGAAAAACCAGCCGGGCCGGCCGCCGGTCTAATGAGGGGGGCAGGGGTGTCTCCACCTGGCCCTGATCTCCTTTAGTAGCCCATCAGCCCGCAGCAACGGGAACAGACCGGCATCAAGCCCTGGGTGGAGAGGCTCCGACGAAAATCCCGATAAGCCGGAGAATTCCATAACTCCGTGATGGTGTGGGTCTTGATGTTACCCACTACGTAGTCATGATAATCCCGGCAAGGAGATATGTCCCCGTTGCTGTCGATTTCCACTGCCTGGTAAATGGAAACACAGCGGTCATAACCGAACCTGGCCTGATGGTCGGTGTAGTAAGTGCGAAGATTTTCCACCCCGACGATGGGGGGGATCAAAAGCACCGGGGGAGCGGACCAGGGGCGGGACCGGGCCAGCACTGTTTGCAGTTGTCGATCCATCTCCCGATAATCATCCGGCTTCCAGTTGCCCAGCCAGCCCCGGTGCAGGTGGGGCCGGAAGCCGAAACGCTCAGAGAAATCCCGTTCCTGGGCCTCGGCCCCGGCCTCGTCGATCCACCAGGCAAGATAAAAGACAAACAGGTCCACTTGGTGGCGGAAGGCCTCATACAGGTCCACCAGATGCCGATAATTATCTTTGGAAATGACGGTAAGGGAAGCGATCAGGGGCAATTTACTCCCCTGGGCCTCCCTGGCCTGGCGGACTGCGGTCAAGCCCTTCTGAATCGCGGCGAAATTGTCAGTTCCTCCTACGCCGGGGCGCAGGCGATTATGTATGGCGGCGTTGTGGCCGTCGATGGAGATCTGCAACAGAAACAGGGGGGCCTTGACCAGTCGCTCCGCCGCGGCGGCGATGCGGGTGCCGTTGGTGGCCACCGAGGTGGGCAAGCCCAGGGCGGTGGCCTTCTCGATGAGCTCGAGAGAACCTTTATAGAGCATGGGCTCGCCCCCCCAAAGGTAGACCAGGGGACGGTGGTCGTGGCGCACCAGATCAGTCAGGACTTCCACATACCGGTCCAGGGGCACTTCCTTCTGCTTGAGGTCTTTTAAATCTTTGCCGTGGAGAAAGCCCTGGTCGCCCCACTGGCCGCAGGTATGACAGCGCAGGTTGCAGAGGTCGGTAATGCGAAAACTTAGCTGGCGAATGCGGCCGGCCCGGCCATCGTGGTTGGGAGGGTGAAAGAAATCGAGGAGCCACTTCTCCCCTTCCAGGCGGGCCAACTTGGCCCCGATCCAGGGATGGGGGGCGAATCTCCCGAAGTTTTTCAACACTGCGCCCAAGCTGATCAAATTACGGGTAATCATTGCGGTTCCTTAAGTTTCGGGATAGAGAGACAAATATCGGCAGATAAGGAAATGCTAAAGTAAAAATAAATATACCCCATTCATTATTAATTATCAAATCCCCCTTGGAGAGAAGATGCTTGACATCGGTCAGCTTTTCGCGGCAAATACAGAGGCAGGAAAGGGGGTTGAGGGGATGATTGTAAGTGGGTCTGCAACCCCCTGCCCCCTCCCCCCAAAAAACTCACCTCAATCTCAAGCCTAATTATGCTGGCACTGCGGTATCATTATTCCATTCCCCGCTATTTGTTGGCCAAGGTGTTGAACCGCTTTTGGCCCCGCCGTTTTTTTGCCGGGTTAGCGCCGGTGAAATTGGAGGAAGTATCTTTCAGTCCGCCTAGTCCGGACTGGATCATTCTCCGGAGCCGCCTGTGCGGCATCTGCGGCTCGGATCTGAACTTGCTGAGAGGCGCGGAATCTTATCTGCTGGAGCCTTATGCATCCTTTCCCGCGGTGTTGGGGCATGAAGTGGTGGCCGAGGTGGTGGAGGCCCCCACCGGCACGGACTGGCGAGCCGGGGACCGGGTGGTGGTGGACCCTCTCCTTTCCTGCCAGGCCCGGGGGTTGCCTCCCTGTCGCTTTTGTTCCCAAGGCCGATATAACCTCTGCGAAAACTTTTCCCGGGGGGAGTTGGCCCCGGGAGTCAATATCGGCTTCCACCGGCAGGCGGGTGGAGGCCTGGCCGAATATCTGGCCGCGCCGCCCTTTAACCTGATCCGGGTCCCTGATTCCCTGCCGGATGAAGCCGCGGTGCTCACCGACTCCCTGGCCAGCGCCTTATATCCCCTCCTGGAGAACTTCCCGCCGGACCGAGCCACGGTGGTCATCTATGGCTCCGGTATCATCGGCCAGCACCTCATCCGCCTAGTCCGCACCCTGGAATCTCAGGCCCGGCTGGTGGTGGTGGCCCGCTATCCCTTCCAAAAAGAATTGGCTCTGGCCGGGGGCGCCGACTTGGCTCTGTTAAAACCTTCCCGGGGGGAACTGGGGGAGGCGGTGGGGGCCGGCTTCTTACCTACCACACTGGGGGGAGGCAACTTGGAAGGGGGGGCCGACTTCTTTTTTGATTGTGTGGGGAGCCGGGAGTCCCTGCAAGAGGGGCTGCTGTCCTTGCGGGGCCAGGGAACTTATGTGCTGGTGGGCACTGCCGGGCTATTGGCCGGCGTGGATTTCTCCAGCCTCTGGTTTCGCGAACTACGCCTCACCGGCTCCCTGATGTATTCCTACAATCTTTTTCAAGGACGCCGGGTGCGCACTTACCAACTGGCAGTGGATCTACTGGCCCGGGGCGACTATCCCACCGGCGGTCTCCTCACCCATATCTTGCCCCTTCAGGATTACCGCCGGGCCTTCCGGCTATCCTTCGATAAGTCCAGGCACCGGTGCGTTAAAGTGGCCTTGGACTTGAGAGAGGGGGGCGGCGAGAGGGAAAAATAGTGGGACCGGCCTTAAAGTTGATAATCAGCATCGATGTGGAGGAAGAAGGGCTTTTTTCCGGGGAATATCCCCGCACCCCCCCGGGGGTGAGCAATGTGGCGCAACTTAAGCGTCTGGAATTCATTCCCCAAGAATTCGGTTTTCCCCTGACCCTGCTTACCACCTATCAGGTGGCCCGGGACCCTGCGGCCTGCCGGGTCTTGGCTCATTGGCGCGATCACTATGGGGCGGAGATCGGCGCCCATTTGCATCACTGGAACACTCCGCCTTTTGCCCATTTGCCGGAACCGGAGCCGGTAAGGTCGGAAAAACTCCCCCTGTCCCTCCTCCGGGAGAAGTTCCAGAGCTTGCTCACCGTTCTGCAGGAGGGCCTGGGCGTCATTCCCCGGTCCTTTCGCATGGGCCGCTTCGATTGGGGGCCCAAGGTCTTATCCCTGCTGCCGGAATTCGGCCTTAAAGTGGATAGCAGCATGAGGCCCTTAACCCAAGAGAGAGGCGGCCCTGATCATTTTTTGGTCCCGGCCGATCCCTTCTATCTGCCGCCGGCGGGACCAGGAGGGACGGCCTTGCTGGAGGCGCCGCTGACCCTGGTGCCGGTTTGGGCAGGCACTCCCCAACCGATTTACCGGTTATCCTCTATTATGCCAGGGCCATGGGGGGAACTCCTCCGGAGCGCCTTTCATTACTTGGCTGTCATGGGGCCCCAGCCCACCATGTATGCCTTGCCGGTCATGCGCTGGTCCGTACGGCGGCACCGCCAGGGAGGCGGTCAGGTGCTCAATATGTATTTTCACTCCTCGGAACTCCTGCCCGGCGCCAATCCCTTATTCCCCACGGAGGCGGCGGTATCCCGTCTTGTCCGCAAGATCAGAAAGTTTCTGGAGTGGCTGGTGAAAAGGGGGCCGGTTCAAGGGGTAACCCTGGGAGAGCTTTACACAGAGGGTGGGGAAGGGGGCTAAGGGGCGCAGGTGAATTAAGCCGGTGGGTCGGAGGAATCCTGGGCATAATAGGGGGGAGACCCAAGGCCGCGCCTGGACCGGGAAAAGATCCGGAACCGGGCCAACTCCAGCTTTTGCAGGAAAAATTTTACCGAGGTCGCCAAAACCCCCAAACCGTATTTAACGCTGCGGGGGAAATTGATGGAGGAGGCCTCCGGAAAGTAGCGGGTGGGGCAGGAGACCTCCCCTACCCGGAAGCCGAAGAAAATGGCCTGGGCCAGCATTTCATTATCAAAGAGAAAATCATCGGAGTTTTCCCAGAGGGGCAGGGTTTCCAGCACCTGGCGGGTGAAGGCCCGAAAGCCGGTATGATACTCGGAGAGCTTGGCCCCTAAGAGGAGATTCTGGATGGCGGTGAGCACCCGGTTGGCCAGATATTTATAGAGGGGCATGCCCCCGGCCCGGGCCCTGCCCCCCAGGATGCGGGAGCCGATGGCCAGATCATATTCCCCGCTGGCCACCAGGCCCACCAGGGCGGGGATAATTTTGGGAGAATATTGATAGTCGGGATGGAGCATCACCACAATATCACCCCCCAAGGCCAGGGCTTCGGCATAACAGGTTTTCTGATTACGGCCATAGCCCAGGTTGCGCTCATGGATGAAGCAGCGGATGCCTAGCCGGCGGGCAATCTCCACCGTGGCGTCATGGGAGGCATCGTCCACCAGTAAGACCTCGTCCACCAGACCTCCGGGAATATCCTGATAGGTGCGGGTCAGAGTAGTGGCGGCGTTGTAAGCCGGCATAACTACTACTATTTTCTTCCCGTCTAACAATTTCCTTTTCCCCTTTTCACTCCTTCTGCTATATATTCTTGACCCATGACCTCTTAAAGAACCGCCCGCTTCTCCGCCGGGGCCGCTGGGGGCGTGAGCTAACAACTTAATACAGGAGCTTAATTTAAAAAACAACTTTTATAACTTTAAGGGAAAAGACGGCAGGGAGTGTGGGTCGCCATCCTTCCGGCCAGGCGGAGGTAACCCCAGGGATCGCCTCGAAAACCGGAGGCAGGGACAGTATCGGCCAGGAGAATCAACTGGCCGGGCAAAAAATCCTCTCAGCGAGGCTTCTGATATATAAAGGGCGCCTGCTCAGAATAGCGCAAAGGCCGGTCTTCCTTAACTTTAAGGAGAGTAATCCTGTCCATCCGGGAAAAAGATGAGTTAATGGGAATTCGTGAACTAGTCGTCGGCATGAGCCGCGTTGAGAAAGTGGCCTGGCTGCTTTTTAGCGCCACTGCCGTGCAGTTGGCTTTTCAGTGGCCTGGGCTGATCCTGGTCCCGGGGGAGAGAACCAACTTGTTTTCGGCCCTACTGTGCCTGCTTTCTCTGATCGCTGCCTGGCTGGTGGCAAAAAAGGGGACCATCCGGATAAAGTCGCCGGAATTCCTGATATCACTGGTGCTGGCAATCCTGGCGTTTTTCAGTGGGCTCTTCAGTCTCACTCCCCTTTCTTCTTCCTTTCGGGTTGCCGCGCTCCTGGCTTCGGGATTAGGGGGGTTCTGGTGCGCTCGGCTGTTATTGGACACCGAGACCAAGCTTCGGTTATTCCGCCATCTCTGCCTTTTTATTTTAGCCGGCATACTGCTGCTGAGTTTTCTGGGCTTTCTGGTTTGGGGGCGGACTACCCATTTTTTTGACCCCACCATCCATTCCTATACCCACATGATCTATCTCCTCTCCTTTGCCCCCCTGGCTTTGCTGAGCCAGAATTCCCGATCCGGTTTTCTTCTCGGCCTGCTACTTTTGGGCTTAAGTTTGCTGATCTTTTGTCTGAGCCGGGACATCTACAGTCCCCTGGTCACACTGAGCTTGGTTGTTTGGGCCGCCATCTTTGGTAGATGGCGCCTGAAATCATTCTTGATAATGTTTCTGTTATTTATTGTGGTGATCGGCCTTTTCCGTCACCGCATCCCCTGGCAATTAGCGGCCCGGGACCAAGAATCAGTTTGGTATCGGGTGGAATGCCTGCCTTTTTCTTGGCGGATCGCCACCGAACACCCCCTTTTCGGTATAGGGCTTAGAACCCCCCGGGAGAAATTCCTGGAAGATTACCAGATCAAATATCCTTGGGTGAAGAAAGAGAAATTTGCCGGAGCCCTATCCCGAATGATAACTTGTGATAATATGTTCCTCACTTTCCTGGCCGGCCTGGGGCTTCCCTTTTTAATCATCTATAGCGCGGCCCTCCTCCTCCTTTATCTCCGTCTCCTCTTTTTGACGGTTAAGTCACCGGGGAAATTGCCCCTACCACCCCTGGCCCTTTTGTTGCCAATAACCGCGGGCCTCTTATCTTTTTTGGTGTTTGACACCCTCCTCTTTCCCCAGCTCTGTTGGTATTTCCATCTCCTGCTCGGCCTGATCCCACCGGCACCGGAGAGTTAAGCCTTGCAGATGCGGCCCGTTTCCTTTGGCCCCGGTGGAGATTTTGCCGACGGCGTCTTCATTGGGAAAATTTTTTAAAGGTGAAACTTTCAAAAAAATCATGAATTTTCAAATAGGCCGGGGAAAAGTCTAGTGGGCTTAAGCCGCTAGAGACCCTGGGTAAAAATCACCCCTACCTCACGAATGGCGGGCCTTCCAAGAAATTTACTTTCCGTGAGGTAAATATTGCCATCGCTAAGAAATTTTGTTATGATGGCTTACCTAAGTAGACAATAAAGAGGTAAAATACGTATTAATATGCCTAGTATGCCCATTAAGGAACGCTGTCAGACGTTCTCCCGCTCTGTTCGGGGATTCAAGGCCCAAGGGGTCTACCCGTATTTTCGCCCTATTTCCCGGTCCTGGGGGACGGAGGTGGAGGTGGAGGGGCGACGGCTGATCATGATTGGCTCCAATGACTATTTGGGCCTGAGCCATGAGCCCCGGGTCTTAGAGGCCGCCACTCAGGCCATGCACCGCTGGGGCACCGGGCCGGGGGGTTCCCGGTTTCTCTCGGGCAACCTCACCCTCCATGAGATGTTGGAAGAACGCTTGGCCGCCTTTGTGGGCAAGAAAAAGGCCGTCGTCCATGTCACCGGTTTCAGCACTAACTTGGGAGCCATTGCCTGTCTGCTCACCTCCCAGGACATCATCCTGTGCGACCGGGAGAATCATGCCAGTATCTTTGAGGGCTGTCAGGCTTCCCGGGCCCGGTTGATTCCCTTTGCCCATAACGATCCCCAGGCGGCCTCCCAAAAGATGTCTGCGGCCCGGGAAAAGTACCCCCATGGCATTATGCTCTTGATCACTGAGGGGGTTTTCAGCATGTCCGGGGATCTGGCTCCACTGCCCGAACTGGTCCAATTGAAAAAGGAGCATCCCGACCTCTTGATTTACCTGGATGACGCCCACGGCGTCGGGGTGATGGGCCGCCAGGGGCGGGGAAGTGCCGACTATTTCGGCCTGACCCATGAGATCGATTTCATCATGGGGACCTTCAGTAAGGCCCTGGCGTCCATCGGCGGCTTTATTGCCGGTGATGATGAGGACGTGTTGGAATATCTGCGCCATCATTCCAAGACCCTAATCTTTTCCGCGGGTCTGCCGGCCAGTTGCGCGGCCACGGTGTTGGCTTGTTTGGACCTTATCGAGAAGGAACCGGAGCGGGTGGAACAGCTATGGGAAATCACCCGGAAGGTTCATGCCGGTTACCAGGAAATCGGTTTGGTAACCGGGGACGCCCAAAGCCCGGTTATCCCCATCTATATCGGTTCGGAATTGAAGGCGGGATTAATGGCCGCTGATTTATTTAAGAAGGGAATTTTTGCCCTGCCGGCGATTTTTCCTGCCGTCCCCCGGGGTAAGGCGGTAATCCGCACGGCTTACATGAGTACGCATAAAGAAAGCCAGATTGACTATGTCCTGGAAGTTATGGCCCAGTTGGCCCAGAAGCATCAAGTCCGAGCCACCGACCTGGCGGAGCGGGGATTTTTTATGGGCACGGGAGGTTTTTCCTCTACCAGCTATGCTCCTCCAGACCCAGCCGTCGGTCTGGTAAGTAAATGAATAACGAGGCTATTTGCCAACAGTAAGATTTTTAGCTTTAAAGTTAACTCGTTGAACCGACTTCTGGAGAATAGAGGGATGTCGGCACGAGGGCTGGTGGAAAAGCAATCTTCTGGAGGAGGTCTCGTTTTCCCTCCATTATTTTTCTCCACCAAGTATCACAAATAATTTTTTGACGAGATTTTCGTCAATACAAGTCTCTTTACCAATAACGCCTGCCATAACTTGAGTTAATCTTAATGGGCCAAGGAAACGATATAAATTTTCAGAATTCAGTGTTGGGTGAGGGTTAAGATTTGCGCTTTGATGACCTCCTGATTATCAGCCTCCGCCAGGTGTTTCGACATCGACGCCGCTATTTGGGAGTGGCATTGGCCATCGCCATGGGTGTGGCAGGGTTCACCGGCATCATTACCATGGGGCGCGACGTCAAGGCGAAATTCAATCAGGACCTGGAATTGATCGGTGGAGTCACCATAATCAAAAGTTATTATGACAATAGGAATGTTGAAAGACCACAATGGTTCCCTACCTCCATTGCGGCGGACTTGCGTCGCTTATCGGGGGTGCAGGAAGTAAGTTTGGTGGGGGCCCAAGGGGTCCAGGGGAATTGGCGCCAAGAGCGCTACTCTTTTCAAATCTTAGCGGTGGATGAAGCTTTTTGGGAAGTCCGCAACCTATGGGCCTTCACGGGAAACTTATTCGATCTGGGGATGGTGACCCAGCGGCAGAAGGTCTGTGTGCTGGGGACGAGACTGGCTCAAAAGATTTTTGGCCGCCAAGATGTAACTGGGCAAATCCTGGAAATTAATAATGATCTTTACCGAGTGATCGGTGTGGTGGGCGGGTTAACCGACATAGATTTGGCACATTGTGCCTTTTTGCCCCTCACTACCTCGGAAGACCGTCTCCCTAACGAATTGCTCCCCGAACGCCTCTATGTGCGCTGCAGTAGTTGGGACGACGTGGAAAAAGTAGCGGCCTCCATCCCCCAGGTGATTAAAGCCCGCCAATCAGGAGAAAGTCTGCAAGTAGAAGTGGCTTGGGAAGGGCTGAAACATGTGAAAAAGGTAGCCTGGTGGATTGAATTCTTCATCTACCTGGCCGTCATTGCCACCTTTACCCTTGGGGGCATGGGCATCTGGAATGTGATGATGGCCGCCGTCCGGTCCCGGACCCGGGAAATCGGTTTAAAGAAGGCCATGGGGGCGCAGGATTGGGATATCTTGGCCCAATTTCTTACGGAAGCCCTCTGTCTCAGTTTAGTATCGGCCTTGGTGGGGATAATTTTGGGACGGATAATTGTGGAGGTTACCAGCCTTTGGACCGGCAGCCGTCCCCCGGAAGATATATTTTTCGGCTGTTTCTTTATCGGCCTGTTGTTTGCGGTGATCCTGGGGGTGGCATCCGGTCTCTATCCCTCCCTGCAGGCCAGCCGCATGGAAGTAGTAACGGCCACCCGTTATGAATAGGTTAGTCTCAGTCAGCAGCGATAACGGCGCCTTGATCCAGGTGACTGGTTTGGCCAAGGCTTTTTCCAACGGCGATGGTTTCATCCCGGTGTTGCGGGAAGTCAATCTGAAAATTTATCAAGGGGAGATGGTGGCGGTCATGGGCCCCTCCGGTTCCGGCAAGTCCACCCTTCTCTATATCTTGGGCCTGCTGCTGCAACCCAGCCGAGGATCTTATCGGCTAGCCGGGGAGGATGTCTTCAAATTGCACCGCAGCGCTCAGGCGGAATTTCGTCGCCGCCGCTTGGGATTTGTTTTTCAAGGCTGTGACTTACTTGAGAATTCCACCGTCTATGAAAATTTGGAATTTCCCCTCATCTATGCCGGGGTGAACCGGCAGGACCGCCCCCCCAAAGTCGAAGCAGCCCTGAGACGGTTGAATCTGGGACATCGCATTTATCACTCCGCCAACCACCTTTCCGGAGGCGAGCGTCAACGGGTGGCGGTAGCCCGGGCCCTGGTGAATGAACCTCAGGTCATCCTGGCCGACGAACCCACCGGCCAGTTGGACCGGCATAATGGCCAACTCATTATGAATCATTTCGAAGAGATTGCCGCTGGTGGCAAAACCGCGGTAGTGATAGTAACCCATGATCGGGAGATCGCCGCTCGCTGTATGCGGGTTTTGCCCATGGTGGACGGCATCCTCTATGAGTCATAACCCCAAAAACCTGGATAGTTGAGCCGGGATCCGCTTTGATCCTGGTGGACAAGGCATCCAGGGAAATTCCCGCATCTTCCTTTGGCCTCCCGGAAGAGGCCACCAACAGGGAGTCAATACAGGCAGATGGATGAAGAAGATTAACGCCGTATTGATCTTGGCCATGGTGGCCTTGACCTTAGCAGGCCCAACTTGGATCACTAACGTCGCTGGAGCAGCTGAAGAAAACACCAGTTCCACTGCCAACGGCAAAGAAGAGCCGGCCGATTTTGATGCCTGTGCCCGGCTGGCTCTCCGGCAGTCCCCCTTTCTCAGCCGAACTTCCCTGGAAATCGAGATCCGGCGCTTGGATGAGAGAGACAGCCGGTCTGATTTATTGCCCACCTTTGTGTTTCAAACCTCCTATTATCCGGTTAAACCCAGCGGCGCCAACGCAGACCCCCTGAATTATGCTTTGTCATGGAACAGTCAGACTTATAATCCCGTGGTGGCCTACTTTACTCTAAAGGCCAAGGAAATTATCACCCATATAGCCACTTTATATCATCATAAGGCGATCTCGGAGGGCTTGCAGCGGCTGGCCCAGGGATTTCTGGAATTGGAAACCCTTAAACGTCTGGCCACCACTCAAAAGGAACTGTTGGCGTTAGCCCAAAAGAATCTGGCTTATAACCAAGAACGACTTAAACTGGGTGAAAAGACTCCTTTGGAGGTCCAAATCGCCAACCAAGAATTGGAAGTGGCCCAAGCCGAGAAGGAGCGCCTTGATTCTGAGCAAGCCCGGGTTCAGGATTTTATGAGGGCCTTTATCGGATTAAAACCAGGGCAAGATCTTACTTTCAACCTGAACCAAGCGGCTAACCAGATCTTGGGCTCCTACGATCCAACTGCGGCGGACTGGGGACAGACCAAGACCCACTCCATCGAATATAAGATCAAGAATTTGCAAAAAGAGCTCCAAAGCTGGAACATCACTTTGTCCAAGATGAAACTTATGCCCAATTTCTTTGTGGGAGTGCAGACTCCCGACCCTCTTAACGTCTCTCATGTGCGGGGCATCTTTTTCTCCCTGGGGTTAACTTGGACCATTCCGGTTCTCGGGGGGGATAAAAAATTTCGGGATATTTCCCGGCAGAAAACTATACTGAACCAATTCAACACTGACGTGGAGGCCTCAGGCATCGAACAAAAAGATAAATGGCAGGCTGGCAAAGATAAGCTACGTCAGTTCGCAGCCGCCATAAAAACGGCCCAAACCCAGGAAGAACTGGCACGCCTCAAAGAACGCCAGAGCGACATCTTGTATCAAGCGGGAGGGGAACCCTATTCTACCCTGCTTGAGGCGCGCAAAATATACTTAAACGCCCAAATGAACACCATCCAAAAGACTGCAGAATATTCATTAGCCAAGATTTATTTACGCCACCTTTCGGGAGACTTGGTGTACCGCTATGTGGATGAGAGGTTCTAGTAAGACCAAGTTAGCCATTATCTTTGGGGTTGCCCTGGCGATCATTGGCCCCACTTTGTCCTCTGGAGCCCCCCAGGGTAAAACTGCAGAGGAAGAGACGCAATCCTTGCCTCCAGGAGGCCGGGCCACCGAAATTATCCTTTCCGGCAAGCTCTTTTGCCCCATCAAGCGCCCGGTTATCATGCTCTTTCCCGGAGAGATCGTTGAGGTGCGGGTCCAGGCCGGGCAACCGGTAAGGGAGGGAGAAGTACTGGCCCGCTATCGCCTGACCCCTGAGGGTTTGATGCAATTGCGCCGCCGCCTCTACCCGGCTCAACTCAGGGAATTGGAAGTGAAACTGACGGAGGCGGAGAAAAATCTAAACGCAACGCAGGTTAAATATAAGGGGGTTAAGGAATTGGCCCGGAAAGACCTGGCCTCCGCCCAGGCGCTCGCCCAGGCTGAACGGGAGGTGCAAATTCTCTCTAAACAAAAGCAAACGTTCCAGCAGAGCCTGGAACAGGAACGAAGTTTGGCCCGGGAAGACCAAGCCCTGTTACAGAAAATCCTGGGCCAGCCGATAAAGCCCGGGCAAGTTCCCCAACAAGTTTCTCTTATAGCCCCTATGAGCGGTTACGTGGTCTGGGCCCACCCGGACCTCAGAGCCGGCGCCGAACTGAAACCTGGGGAGCCGGTTTTTCAGGTGGGGATCATGAACCCCATGGTGATCAAGGCGAGAGTCCACGAAATTGAGGCGGTGAAATTGAAAATTGGCGATTCGGCCGAGGTTTCCCTGGATTCTCTCCCTGACCGGAAATTCCAGGGGAAAGTGAGCCAACTTCCCTGGTCCTCTCCCACCATCACTCTGGAACAACCTTCTTACTATGCGGTGGAATTTGAGGTGCCCAACCCGGACCTGGAATTGAAGGAGGGGTTGAAGGCCCGCATCATCTTACGAAAAGCTAATTAGCGATGGGGAAGAAAGGGGTGAAGGCGGGAGGCCACCGGCCTTTTCCCTTTGCCTCAGACTAATTCCAGAGATGGTAATCGGGGCCAGGGGTCTAGACTCCTGGCCCCGAATTTTATAAGATAAAAGGGACTACATGTTTCCCAGGCAGTAAGGGTATAATCAGATAAGCAAAATTTCGGGGGGGATGGAACGGCAAGGAGATGGATAGGACTGAGGAGCAAGGAGAGATCAGGGTAACCCCAGTACAGGGGGAGGAAGACTTATGGAACTTCCAGCGTCTCCCCTGGCGCATCTATCAGCATGACCCCTACTGGGTACCCCCCCTTCTGTCCCAGCAGCGCCGCTTTCTAGACCCGGGGCAGGGGTCGTTCTTTGCCATCGGGGAGGCCCAATATTTTCTGGCCCGGCGTCACGGGGAGCTGGCCGGCCGGCTTTCCGTCCATATCAATAAGCAATATGACCGGCATAATGACCAAGTTACCGGATTCTTCGGGTTCTTTGAGTGTCTCCCGGACCACCGGGTGGCCGCGGCCCTGTTTAAGGCCGGGGCGGAGTGGCTGCGCCAACGGGGCAAAAAGCGCCTGGTGGGTCCCATGAATTTTACCATCTATGATGAAATGGGCCTATTGGTGGAGGGGTTTGACTCTCTGCCGGCTATTTTTCAGACCCACAATCCTCCTTATTATCAGGACCTGCTTACCTCTCTAGGCTTCTCCAAAGCCATGGACTGGTATGCCATGCGTATCACTAATCGGAACGTGGATACCGAAGCCATGGAGAGGCGGCTGGAGGGAATCCTCAAGAAGCAATCAGTGGTATTGAGAAGTTATACCCCTAATGAGTTATCACGCCGGGCCGAGGAAGCCTATGAGCTCTTCAATGAGGCCTGGGCCTCCCACTGGGGGCACGTACCCGTACCCCGGGAGCAGTTTGAGAGCTTCCTAAAAGAAATCCAGCCACTGCTCCGCCAGGAATTGGTCTATATGGCTCTGGTGGATGACCGGCTGGTGGGGTTCGGCATCTGCATCCCGGATCTCAATCCCCTGGTCAAAAAACTCAAGGGGCGTCTATCTCTTTGGGGTAAATTACGTCTCTTCTATGCGGCCAAATACGGCCCGCTGCGCAAGATTCGCGCCATGATGATAGCGGTCCGCCCGGCCTATCGCAGCCAGCAGATCCACCATGCCGTCTTTCTCCGCATCTATATCTACCTGGTCCGGCACACTCCCTGGGAGTTCGCCGATTTTTCTCTAATTCCCGAATACCTGCCCCATTGGCGGAGGACTCTGGAAATCCTTGGAGCCCAAAGATATAAAACTTTTCGCATTTTTGCCAAAGAGATTTAGACCGGTCCGCCCCTCACCGGGACAGGCGCCTGGCTCCGGGGGTGATCTTTGGCTGGTCACCCTTCTTTCTGCCGCCATTTTCACCTTTGCCCATTTTCCCGGACTGACCAACCCGTATATCATCAATGACGATGTGCGCCAGCAGATCTACTGGATGCAAGCGTGGTTGGACCCCCAACTTTTCCAGAACGATCTCCTCACCGACTATGCCCGGCATTATGTCCCCTGGGGAGTTAAGGGGATCTATTGGCTGGCCTCCTTTGTCGTGGGGCCCATCTATTTCTCCAAGGTTTTACCCGGCCTGCTGTTTGTGGCCTTGAGCCTCTGCCTCTACCGGATTGGAGCAGCCCTCAAGGATCGAGCTTTGGGCTGGACCACGGTGGGCGTCTTCTGGTTGATGCCGTTTTTCCTGGCCGACCTCTCCGGGGGGCTGGCCCGGGGCTTTGCCGCGCCGCTGCTGGCCTTTTTCTGGCTTGGCTGGCTGGAGGGCAGACCCGGGGTGATGGGGCTGGGGTTGATCCTCCAGGCCCTGTGCATTCCCTATATCTTTCCGGTGGCGGCCGGCGCGGCGACATTGGCCTGGGCCGCCGCCCGGCTTGGCCGCCGGGGGAAGCCTCCCCCTTTCCCGGCGAAGACGGTTCACTGGCTGCTTCTGGCCCTGGGGGCCGGATCGGTCCTCTTCTTCAATATCAGCCTCACCACTGCCGGGTTCGGCCCCCTGGTGAGCGGCGCCGAGATGGCGGGTCGTCCGGAGTTTATGTCCCAGGGGCGCTACCCCATTATTCCGGTCCCCTCCATCTTCCGGGAGTTAATCCTTCCCTGGGAACGCATCCCTCCCTTCCCGGAAGGGGGGATAATGGTGGGCAGCCTGGTGCTGGTTTGCCTATTATTAGTAGTGGGTTATGGAGCCCGGCGGGTGGATTGGGCCGGCCTCAAGCCCCGACTTCAGTCCGCCGCCTATTTGGGCCTGGCCTCCTTGCTCCTATATTTACTGGCCCGCCTGCTCCTCCTCAGGCTGTTTATTCCGGACCGCTATCTCCTCTATACCCTGAACCTCTTCTATGGGGTAGGCCTGGCGGTATGCTTAAGGGCGGCGGTGCAAGGGCGGCAGTGGCCCCGTTGGCTGGCGCCGCTAATCCTGGTTCTCGTCGTGGCCTTAAGCGGTCTGCGCCTTCGGGGGGTGGAGCTTTATGATTATTCGCCTTATCGGCCTTTATTCACCGCCCTGGCCCAGACCCCCAAGGATGCCTTGCTGGCCGGCCACCCCAACTTGATGGACAATATTCCCACCTTTGCCCGGCGCCGGGCCTTTGCCACCTTTGAGTTGGCCCATCCCTGGAGCAAGGGTTATTGGGAAAAATTACGTCCCCGCCTGGAAGAATTGTTCACCGCTTATTACGCCGCCGACCCGGAAGTAGTCCGGGACTTCTGCCGGAAGCACCGGATTTCCTTCCTGGTGGTGGACGACCGGCATTTCACCCCGGATTTTCTCCAGGGGGGGCGTTTTTATGTCCCTGACCTTGCTCCCCTTACCACGGATAGGGGGAGAGTAATGGCGGAAAAAATCCGGGGGCCCTTCTTTGCCCCCTTCGCTGAGCAAATCCAGGGCCTGACCCAGGGCCGCCGCCAATTTGCCCTCCTTTCCCGGGAACACTTTCCGGGTCAAGAGATCGATGCCCACCTGCGTCTGGTGGATATGCGGCCCCGGGAACAGCAGCCCACCCAACCGGTTAAATGAGCTTGTCATGAAAGTAGTTTGAGGGGAGGGGGCAGGGGCTCCTCCGCCCCTCCCCTCAAACTCCCCTCCCAATCCCCTTTATTTATATTGGTAGCACGGGCATCTTGCCCGTGCCCGCACAGGCTGGAAGCCTGTGCTACCAAAAATGATAAGGGGTTGGGGGAGGGGGCAGGGGTCGCAGACCTCTGCCCCCTCCCCCAAATATCATTAATTAAGCCCTTAGTGGAGCAAAGGGCTTGATGGATAATGAAAAGCCTGGTTGACTATGGCCGTCACCCGGAGTAATTTGAGAGGTTAAAAGGAGGCAGCAAGGTTTGCGAAGGCCGGTCATCATCCTAGTGCTCGGGTTGGCGGCGGTGGGTGCCTTGGGGTACTGGCTCTTCTGGCTGAGCAAGCCGTCGCCCGGCCAGGTCTTGCGCCTGTCCGGCCACATTGAAGCCACCGAAACGGACCTGGCCTTCAAGGTGCCCGGCAAGATCGCGGTCATCCATTTTCAGGAGGGTGACACCGTCAAAGCCGGGCAGGTCGTGGCGGAACTGGAGGATCAGGACCTGCGCCAGGAGTTGGCCGCGGCGGAAGGGAAACGGGCCGCGGCCGCGGCGACCCTGGACAAACTCCTGGCCGGGTTCAGGCCCCAGGAGGTAAAGGAGGCCAAGGCGGCGGTGGCTCAGGCCCAGGCGGATTATCACGATAAGACCCTGGATTTTGACCGCATGCAGAACCTCTTCCAGCGCCGGGTGGTCCCCGCGTCCACCCGGGACAAAGCCGAAGCGGCCTATCTCATGGCCAAGGAAGCCGTGCGCCGGGCCCAGGAGAACTATGACTTAAAAAAGGAAGGCTACCGGCGGGAGGATATTGACGCGGGCCGGGCCGACCTGAAGCAGGCCCAGGCCAACGCCGAGCTGGCCCGCACCCGCCTGGGCTATGCCACCATCGCCTCTCCGGTGAACGGGGTGGTCCTGGCCCGGCCGGCGGAACCCGGGGAGGTGGCGGCCATCGGCTCCACCGTGATCACCCAGGGGGACCTGGATAACGTCTGGTTTGAAGGCTATATTCCGGAACCCGACCTGGCCAAAGTGCGCTACGGCATGAAGGGGGTGGTCACCACCGACACCTATCCCGGCAAAGAATACCGGGCCTGGGTCTCCTATATCGCGGCCAAGGCCCAGTTCACTCCCAAATCGGTGGAGACCTTCAAAGAGCGGGTGACCCTGGTCTACCGCACCAAAATCAGATGTGATAACCCGCAGCATGAGCTTAAGCCGGGGATGCCGGCGGAAGCGGTCATTTTCCTTGAGCAACCATCCCCCTGATAAGGCCATCCTGGCCCAGGGTCTGACCAAACGGTTTGGCACCCTGACCGCGGTTGATCATCTGGACCTGGAGGTGGTCCCGGGGGAGGCCTTTGCCCTGGTGGGGCCGGACGGGGCCGGCAAAACCACCACCATGCGCCTGCTTACCGGCATCATGGACGCGGACGCCGGCCAGGCCCGGGTGCTGGGCTTCGACACCGCCGGGGAGACTGGCCCATTAAAAGAGCACCTGGGCTATATGCCCCAGCGCTTCGGGCTATATGACGATCTCACCGTGGCCGAGAACCTGGCCTTTTATGCCGATCTCCACCGGGTGACTCGGGAGGTCCGCCGGAAGCGGGGGGCGGAACTGCTGGAATTCGCCAACCTGGCTCCTTTCCAGTCCCGGCTGGCGGCCCACCTCTCCGGGGGCATGCGCCAGAAACTGGGGCTGGTCTGTGCCCTGATCCATACGCCCCAGGTGCTTTTTCTGGATGAACCCACCTTCGGGGTGGACCCTATCTCCCGGCGGGAGTTCTGGCAGATCCTCTACCAGCTTCTGCAAACCGGCATCACCATCTTTGTCTCCACCGCCTATATGGACGAAGCGGAGCGGGCCCATCGGGTGGGTCTGCTGGATCAAGGGAAGCTCCTGGCGGTGGACACCCCGGATGCCTTAAAAGCCTCTTTTCAAGGGGACCTCCTGGAAGTGCGGGGGGCGGACTTAAGGGCGGTGCGCCGCTTCCTGGCCACCCAACCCCTGGTGTTGCAAATCCTGGCCCGGGGGGACTCTCTGAGGCTCACCGTGGCTAACCGGGAAGATGCCCTGCCGTCCCTTACTGCGGCCTTTAAGGAGGCCGGACTGCAAGAGATGCAGATTACCCCGGCGGAACCCGGCCTGGAAGACTTCTTTGTGCAACTGGTGAGCCGCCAGAGGGAATGAGAAGTGGTTTGCGGGGGGGAGGGCCAGGGAGAGAAGGAGGGGGAAAAGGGAAAAAGGCGAAGAGGCGAAAAGGGAAGGAAAGGATTTTTCTATAAAACTTCAGACACTTTTGCCCCATTTCGCCTTTTCGCCCGCAAATTAGCCCCTTAGCCCCCTCCAACAACCTGAATTTTACAAAGGTCTTGCAATGAATCAAGAACTGGCCATAGAGGTGCAAGATCTCACCAAGGATTTCGGCGCCTTCCGGGCGGTGGACCACGTCAGTTTTGCCGTGGCCCGGGGGGAGATCTTCGGCTTCCTGGGCCCCAACGGCGCGGGCAAGTCCACCACCATCCGTATGCTGAACGGCCTGTTGCTCCCCACCAGCGGGGCGGGCCGGGTGGCCGGCCTGGACATCACCCGGGACCATGATCAGATCAAGCAGCAGATCGGTTACATGTCCCAGCGTTTCTCCCTCTATGAAGACCTGACCGCGGAAGAAAACCTCACCTTTTTCGGAGGCGTCTATGGGCTGGCTCCGGAACGCCTGAAGGAACGGGTCCGGGAAACCCTGGAGCTGGTGGGGCTGCTGCCGCGGCGCCGGGAATTGACCCGGAACCTGGCCCTGGGCTTGAGGCAAAGACTGGCCCTGGCTTCGGCCATCCTGCATGAACCGCCCATCCTCTTTCTGGACGAACCCACCAGCGGGGTGGACCCCATCTCCCGCCGGAATTTTTGGGACCTGATCTATGGCATGGCCGAGCACGGGGTGACTATTCTGGTGACCACCCACTATATGGATGAAGCGGAGTTTTGCGACCGCCTGGTCCTCATCTACCAGGGCCGTCTCATCGCCCAGGGCACCCCCCGGGAGTTGAAGGGAAGGGTGCCGGAGGAGATCATGGCGGTCTATCCCGATCGCCTGGGGGAAGCTTTGGAAGTGGCCCAACAACTCCCCCAGATCACCGAGGCCGCGGTCTTCGGGGCCGGCCTGCACCTGGCCGCGCCCCAGGCTAAAGAGGCCGAGCAGGCCGTCCGGGCGGCCTTCGCCGCGCATCATCTCACCATCAAGCGGCTGACCCGGGTTGAGCCCACCCTGGAAGACGCCTTTATCTCCTTAATCAAGAAGGCGGAGGAAGCTTAATACCCTGCTTAAATGTAACCAACCAGTATCTTTTTGTCCCCAAGATGAGCTTGGGAACCAGTATAAATGTGGGACAGCCGCCTCGGCTGTCCGGGCACAGGCTGGAAAGCCTGTGCCACCGGG
>Ga0154640_1027_pt2 | contig 26793 bp, 25 predicted proteins | sample Rifle2008BG13ft_FD_116069 | JGI IMG/M metagenome (GOLD analysis project Ga0154640, IMG submission 116069) | Deltaproteobacteria bacterium RBG_13_58_19 | reverse complement strand
CTGGCAAATAAAAATGGTAAATTGAGACGGTGCCGGTAGGGGGTTGAGGGGAGATATCTGTGGGGTGCGGGGCCAGGGGCCCCTGCCCCCACACCCCCCCTCCCCAACCCGCAGATGGGGTTGGGTTGGGCCGGGGCCAACAACCCCTGGCCCAACCCAACTTCTTAAACCCATAAGGAGACCTATGAAAGAAGCGCCAATTCAGAGAAGGATGTCTTAAATAATCCCCCTAAATCCCCCTTTAGGAAAGGGGGACTTAAAATGATTTCCCTGATTAATCACTGGCTTTGCCGTTAATCCCCCCCTTTTCTAAAGGGGGGTCAGGGGGGATTATGAAACCTCTCTTCCGGCAAAAAGGTTGACATGAGCACTTTTGCAGAGGTCTTATAAAGGATTAGGGGAGGATTGTAAGTGCTCCTGCGGCCCTTAGCCCCCTCCCCCAAAGATTAATTACCACACTCGCAAATGCGGAGGTATTCCTGCCTTTGGCGCGCCTGAGTAAATTGCTGCGGGAGATGTACCGGAAGTTATGGGAGGCCTTTGGGCCCCAGGGCTGGTGGCCGGGGGATAGTCCTTTTGAGGTATGCCTGGGGGCCATTCTCACCCAAAATACCAACTGGAACAACGTGGCCCGGGTGCTGGCGGAGTTGAAGGCCGAAGGTCTTTTGCAGCCCCGGGCTTTGCTTAAGATGCCGGAGGCCGAGTTGGCCCAACGTCTTAAGCCCGTGGGCTATTTCAACGTGAAGGCCCGGCGCCTCAAAAGTTTCCTGGACTTTTTTGCCGGACGGTTTCAGGAATCCCTGGAATTGATGGCCCGGGCGGACCTGGAGGCCCTGCGGCCCGCTTTATTGGGGGTCAAAGGCATAGGTCCGGAGACGGCTGACAGTATTCTCTTATATGCCCTGAACAAACCCACTTTCGTGGTGGACGCCTATACTTTTCGCATCCTGGGCCGCCACGGTCTGGTGGGGGAGACCGCCTCTTACGAAGAATTGCGCCAGACTTTCATGGACCATTTGGCCCCAGAGGTACCCCTCTACCAGGAATTTCATGCCTTGTTGGTGCGTCTGGGGAAAGATTTTTGCCGACCCCGGCCCAGTTGTGACGAGTGCCCCTTGCAGAAATGGCCGTAAAACCATGATTAAAATCTTGACCCTGACCCTGGAACGGATATTGCATCACGATCTGCCAGGTACTGAACTATGGCATATATTGGTGCAGACGGATATTTAACGGCATGGGTGGTGGGCTCCCTCCAGGAGGACGTCCTGGCCAACAGTTGCATCCATCTGTTGGAGGCGGCGGAACCGGCTGAAGAGGAAAATCCCAGCAGCGAGCCTTCCCGGGGCTTCATTATTCAGGATTGGTTCGGTCCTTTCCTCCTGGGTCCCTCCAGCCGTTTCTTGAGAGGGCGCTGTTAAGCCTTAGGGTTTTCATTTTGAGAATAACCCCCCAGGACCGGCGCTCGATACCAGTCGTGTATTGGCCCTATCCCTGGTGGATAGAGTGCCTGGGGGCCAGATAAAGTTGGCTGGAGGAAGATTCCCCGTAAAATTTGGCGGCAGCCTCGGTTGGCCGGATTTCCTGTTCTCCAGCCCCTAACTACTTGCTTCCTCTTTATTTTCCTGCCTTACCTGGAACCTTCTTAGTTTTTTCCCCTGGCAGTTGGAATTAGTGATATTATCACCTGCGGTTTAACCAACTTCTGGAACGTCCCCCTCCTTTTGTTTAAAAAAATGGACATTATTGCCCTGAAACAGCATCCGGCCCCGGAATTAATCGAGGCCTTGCGGCGCGTGCCTCTGCTGCAGCAACCGGAGATCCTGGTCTATGAACAGGCCCTGATCTCTTTGGAGCTGATTCAGACCCATCACCTGCATCCGACCCAAAACTATATCTGGCTCACGGAGTTACGGAAAATTCAGGAATTACGCTGGAGCCTGGCGGCCCAAGGGGTGGACCTGTTTCGCTTGGACGGCTATGTCACCTATACGGTGCGAGGGGAGGATGGTGCTGAGGAGAGCTATGCTGTCTACCCGCCCATTGTGGAAGAATCCCTGGAAGCGGACGGCACCCTGGCCCTGATTATCAATGACGGCATGCACCGTCTCTATCTGGCCCGGCAGGAATGGGTGGTCCCCCAGGTGGTCTATATCCGGGGAATTCCCCGGGCCTATCCTTATTATGCCTATCCCCGCCCGGAAGGCTGGCAAGGCCTGGATCTCCTGGGGGAGAATCCTGATTCCCGAAAGTATTTAAAGAAATGCCACCGCCGCCGGGATAACAAGAAGCTGTATCGGGACTTCCAGGCCGTCTTCGCTAACGTCGGTCGACCGCGCAGCCGGCTTCTGGCCAGGTAGGACAGACGTCGCCCTTGGGCTTGGCCGCCGCCACCGCCGTCTCCTCAGGCAGCTTGACAATGAGCGTGTGCACCATGCGGCAGGCCAGGGATTCCGCCAGGGTATAAACGCTGGGGCTGGGCCGGGGTTTGGTTTCAGTGCACCACAGGTCAATGATAGGCCGGGGAGAGGCGCTGATGGCATCCGAGATCATCCAGAGAACTCGCTTGGAACTCACCTCCACCACTTTCAGGTCCACTTGTAGTCCGGATTTTCCGGCAAAGCCGCTGTCCAGGAAATAAGGCACCTCTCCCAGCAGCAGCAGGTCAAATTTCTGGTCCTTGGTCAGGCGGAGGGCCTCCTCCAGGGAGGTATAGGGCTGGGGAATGACTACCACCTCCCGGAAAGGCTGGGTTTCCAAAAGCTGCCGGTAGAAAATTTGGGTGACGGGATAGCTGATTTGGGGGAGTTCGGTGGGGGTGCGGAGCATCAGCATGGCGACCCGGGCACTCCGATAATCGGCCAGGTGTGGCTGGACGAAGATATTCTCCTTATTCTTGATCTGGGGATAGGACAGGGGAGCCGTATACCAGGTTCCACAGCCCGGTAGCCAGGCCAGGATTCCCATAACCAAAATGATCTTTATAAGCCGTGTTTGCATCGGTCTGACACCCCCGCTGGCGTCGGGAAAAGGAAGCCGGGGTCCCGAAGGTTTGGGCCGGCCGGAGAATCTTTACCCCACTGCCACCTGGCTAAAATATTCTTAGTTCTTCTACCGCTAAGGAGGACCTAACTAGAGAGCCCATCAGCTCCTGGCCTGCCTCCCTTCACTAAAACCTGTATCTGTTCCGATCGGCAGAAATTGCCTGATTTCCTCTGTTTAACTATGGGTTGCAAAAACCGCACCTGTCTGACGGCCTGCCGGTGTTCCAGGCTTTTCCTCTAACAGGGCCGTGGTTCCTGGCTAATCCGGGGGTCGGCTTGGGGCGGACCTCCCCCTTGATGATGAAGCGTTAATAAATGGGGAATTTTTTAGCCTGCCCAGGTGCGTACTAGGGCGAAATTTCCGGCAACATCTTGTGAGGTCTGGAGAGTCGGGTTGAGGGAGGGGGCTAAGGGAATTGTTAAGGGCGAAAAGGTTAAAAGGCGAAAAGGGAAAAAGGGTGAGAGGAAACTATCCTGAGCCGCCAATTTATAATTCGCCTTTTCGCCTTTTCCCCTTTTCCCCCAAGATTAAGAAAGCAATTCATTGAGGAACTAGGCCTTGCTAAAATAAAGGCCCTGGCCCTCCCCCCCACTCCTCCCTTCGTAACCTCCGGCAGGTCCCAGAAAAAGATTGACAAGCAAACTTGGGCCAATTATGAAAGGTTAAGGCTCTCGGCTAACTTGTGGGCCTGGCTAGTTGCCATTCGGCGGTGGTATCCCCAGCGGGAGGGACCGAGCCGGGTAAGGGGGGTATAATATTATGAGGTTAAATGCCTGGCTTTCCGGATTATTTTTACTGCTCCTCCTTGGCTTGCCTTGGGGGTGCAATCTCCCCCCGTCAGGTTCATCTCCCCCGTTGACAGCCCAGGCCGCCCGGCAAACCCTGGAGCAATGGAACCCCAAGTACGTCAAGGTGGTGGAATTCTACGGGTTTCACCAGCCGGGGCCCGGGGATACCCGGGTAGCCTACCTCCTTTTAGTCAATCCCGGGGATCCGGCCCAGCATCAGGTGATCTATGAGGCCCGGTTCCAACTGGTGACCAAACCCGACGGACAGCCGCAGTGGTTCTTGACCGGCCTCATCACCCACGGCGCGGGACTGAGCCGCCGCCAGGGCTGGGACAACCTGTTCATTCCGGTGCAAGAGAAAGCGCCTGCCCCGGCCAAGTAGGCCGGAAGGAAGTCTGCTTTTGCTAGGATATTTTGGTGCCGGACCAGGAATTTCCTAATTTCGCGCCCAATTAGGCGCCGCCCCGCCTCACAAACCCCGACCGGTGTCCTTGATGGCCTGGTCCATCTCCTCTTCCAGGGCCGGGGGCAGGCCCTCGATCTTGACCCGAAGAAACCCCCGGACGATGGTGGACACGGCCTCTTCTTCGTCCAGGCCCCGGGCCATGAGATATTCGATCTCTTCCTGGGCGATGCGCCCCACCGCGGCCTCATGGGACATCTCCACCCCGGCCACCCGGCCTTCCAATTCCGGGACCGCATAGATGATGCCGGTAGGGGAGAGGATCAGGCCCCGGCATTCCAGGTGGGCCTTGACTTCCGGCGCCAGGCCCAGGAGATGGCCCCGGCTGATGCATTTGCCGCCCGTGGTCAGGCTCCGGGCGATGACTTCCGCCCGGGTGTGGGGGGCCTCCAGGGTCACCCGGCCGCCGATGTCCAGTTCCGAGCCGGGATGGGCCACCAGGATGGACTGGAGGCGGGCCACCGCCCCCGGCCCGGCCAGCCGCACGCTGGGATACATCTGCACGGTCTTGACCGGCTTCAGCATGACATAGTTGGAAATATAGCGCCCCCCTTCCTCCACCAGCACCCCGGTGCGGGGCCGCACATGGATGTCTTCGGCCCAGTTGTGGATCATGGTGAAGGTGAGTTGGCCGCCGGCCCGAACATAGAATTCCGAGACCCCGATATGCAGCCCGGAATGCACCTGGGGATGGGTGGTGCAGCCGGTGATGATGTGCAACTGGGCCCCGGGCTCCACTACGACCACGTTGTGAACATGTTGGGCGAAACGGTCGGTCTTGAGATAGAGGCAGGCCTCCACCGGCTCCTCCACCCGGACCCCGGGCAGGGCCCGGATAAAATAGCCGTTATCCAGGGACAATTCCGTCTGGGCGGTATATTTGTCGGCATCCACCGCCACCAAGCGCCACAGGAGGTCGGGGAGCCAATCGTGCCGTTCCAGGGCGGTGGTAATCGGTAACACTTCCACCCCCGGTTGGTTGGCCCGGCAATGGACGATGGCCTTGTCGGCTTGCAGAAAGGTGCCGGCATGTTCCACGTCGGTGAGTTCAATGCCGGTCTTGAGGAGATGGCGCCGCTCTTCCGGGGTGAATTGCTGATAGTTCTCATCGTAAGCCCAATCGCCGCCCTGGCGGGAGAAATTCTCCAGATCCAGGTCCGGCCCCAAGGCCGCGGCTTTTCCCCGGCCTTTCTCCGCCCGGGCCTTTATCTCCGACATCGGGTGCACTCCTCGTAGCCGAATTTTTTGATATCCTGGAGGAGGTCCCGGGGGTTGCCCCGGCAGAGGAGGGTGCCGTCCAACATGATGTAACCGCTGTCGGCGTTGACGTAATCCATGATAAAGCCGGTATGGGTGATGATCAGCCCGGATTTTTCCCGGCGCTGGTGGCGCCGCTCCTTTTGCAGCAACTTGCCGATAATCTCTCCCACCACCTGGAGATTTTCCAGGTCCACCCCGGATTCCGGCTCATCCAAAAGCACCATCAAGGGGTCCTGGGCCAGGAGTTGCAAGAGTTCCGAACGCTTGATCTCCCCCCCCGAGAAACCGTAATTGATCTCCCGCTCCAGAAAAGGGGTGAAATGATAAAACTCGGCCAGGACCTGGGGGGAGATGCGCCCCTTGGCGCATGCCGCCAGGATATCCCCGGTCTTGACCCCCCGGATGGTGGGGGGGCGCTGAAAGGCCAGGCCCAAACCCCGGCGGGCCCGTTCATGGGTGGGGAGATGGGTGATATCTTCTCCCCGGAAGAAAATCCGCCCGGCCCGCACCTGATAGCGGGCGAAACCCATGATGGCCATGAGCAGGGTGGATTTGCCCGAGCCGTTCTTGCCAAAGAGGATGTGGGTCTCCCCCGGGGGAATCTTTAGATTAATGCCCTTCAAAACCTCTTTATCGTCGATACTTACCCAAAGGTCCTCAATTTCCAACATGTGCCTAGACCTACCTCAATTAAGCTGTTTGGGGGAGGTGGCGTAGGGGCGCAGCCCCTTACCCCCACACAGACGACTTTTTAGACGTCCCCTACATTCTATAAAAAAAATAATAAAAAAGCCCCCAAAGCTGACTTTGAGGGCTGGTAAGCACGGTTGGCCAGGATTCCTGACGGGGTCGGGATTCCTGGACCAAGAAAAATGGGCCGGGTTATTGCAGCGCTTCGGCGGGAACCGGCAGAGGCGCAATCTTGGGGGCCAGCTTCTGATATTTCATTCCGAAGGCCCGCATTTCAAATGCCTTGGGATTGAAGGCTTTGGTCAGTTCCACTTCCTCAGGGGTCAAGATGCGGACAATGCCATACGGGTCCACAACGGCGAACCGTTCACCTTTGGCCAGACAAGAAGCCACCGTCTCTTCCCCCTTGAGAGATTCCTTCGAGACACACAGGAGTTTCTGCGCCATGGCACCGGAAGCGATCAACATCACCGCCACCACCGCCAATAACAGCCCTACCACTAGTTTTGACCGCATACTCATTCCTCCTCTTTAGAAATTTTTCCCCGGCTTTCCCCCCCTTGTGGAGTAAATGAGAAAAAGCCGCCAATTTGTTTGACAAATCTAGTATAAGAGCCTCCGTTTGAAAGTCAACTTAATTGTGAAAGCCTTTTTAAAAAAACTTCTTACGTCAGGCCGGGTTGGTAAGGCAGTGGAGGGCTTTCATTGCCAACTTCAGTGAAGCCGGCCTGATGGAAGGGGAACAAAGGGCAAATAACCTTTAATTGCAACTTGCCAGTTGCGGTGATAGTCCATGGAACTGCCCGATAGTAGGAAAGGCAGCAAAAGAAAATGCCGCCTTTAATAGTGAAACTACCGAGGCCAGCCCCTCAGGGCCGACTAGAACAATCCTGTTTTTGCTTGACGAGGGGGCAACCTTGTTCTATAAAGCACATTCTAGATATACTTGTAAAAGGCAAGCTTTTTTGGTAATAATCTAGTATAGAAACTAATTTTTACAGAGGAAGCTATGACACCAAAAAGTCCCCAAAACACGCCGGTGGGCGCCGTCATGGTGGTGGGCGGCGGTATTGCCGGGATGCAGGCCTCTTTGGATCTGGCCAATGCCGGATACCTGGTTTACCTGGTGGAGGATAGACCAGCCATTGGTGGGGTCATGTCTCAGTTGGACAAGACCTTCCCCACCAATGACTGTGCCATGTGAATTATTTCCCCCAAGCTGGTCGAGGTCGGCCGGCACATTAACATTGAGATCCTGGCCCCGGCGCAGGTCATGGGTATCAGCGGCGAGCCCGGCAATTTTTCGGTAAAAGTCCGGGAGCTGGCCCGCTACATTGACATGCAAAAGTGCATTGCCTGCGGGGTCTGCGCCGAGAAATGCCCGAAAAAGGTGTCCGACGAATACAACGAGGGCCTGGCCAAGCGCAAGGCCGCGTATATGTCGTATGCCCAGGCGATACCCGCCAAGTATGTGATCGACCGGGCCACCTGCCTCTATTTTAAGAAGGGGGGCAAGTGCAAGGCCTGTGAAAAGTTCTGTCCCACCGGCGCGGTGGATTTCTCCCAAGCGGATAAGGAGCAGGAAATCAAGGTGGGGGCGGTGATTCTGGCCCCGGGTTTTAAACCCTTCGATCCCACCAAATATGAGGCTTATCAATATTCCTCCCATCCCAATGTGATCACCAGCATGGAGTTGGAGCGGGTCCTGGCCGCGGCCGGGCCCTTCCAGGGCCACATGGTGCGTCCTTCGGATCATAAAGAACCCACCCGCATCGCCTGGCTCCAGTGCGTTGGTTCCCGGGATCTGCACCACTGCGACAACAGTTATTGCTCGGCGGTGTGCTGCATGTATGCCATCAAGGAAGCCATCATCGCCAAAGAGCACAGCCATGAGCCCCTGGATGCCGCCATTTTCTTCATGGATATGCGCACCCACGGCAAAGAATTCGAAAAGTACTACTGGCGTGCCCGGGACGAGCAAGGCATCCGCTTCATCCGCTCCCGGGTGCACACCGTGGACCCGGTGCCGGGGACCGACGACCTGGCTATCCGCTATATTCGCGAAGACGGGGAGATCCTCACCGAGGTCTTTGACCTGGTGGTGCTGTCGGTGGGCCTGGAGGTCTCGCCTCAGATCATGGAGCTGGGCAAGAGTCTGGGCATTGATTTAAACTCCGACCGCTTTGCCCGGACCAGTTCCTTCACCCCGGTGACCACCAGCCAGCCGGGCATCTTCGTGTGCGGCGCCTTCCAGGGACCCAAAGACATTCCCCAGTCGGTAATGGAGGCCTCTGCGGCCGCGGCTGAGGGCAGCGAACTGCTGGCCTCGGCCCGTTACACCCTGGCCAAGAAGAAGCCGGTCTTTGCCGAGCGGGATGTCTCCCAGGAGGTGCCCCGCATCGGCGTCTTTGTCTGCCACTGCGGCATCAACATCGCCAGCGTCGTGGACGTGGAGGCGGTGCGGGAATATGCCAAAACCCTCCCTTTTGTGGAGCACGTGGAAAACAGCCTCTTCGCCTGCTCCCAGGATGCCCAGGGGATGATCAAGGAGCGCATCAAGGAGCACAACCTGAACCGGGTGGTGGTGGCCTCCTGTACGCCCCGCACGCATGAACCCACCTTCCAGGAGACCATCAAAGAAGCGGGCCTGAATAAGTACCTCTTTCAGATGGCCAATATTCGGGACCAGGGCGCCTGGGTGCATATGAACGAGCCGGAGAAGGCCACCAGGCGGGCCAAAGACCAGGTGCGCATGGCCGTGGCCACCGCGTCCTTGCAGCCGCCTCTGTTGGAATTTGATCTCCCCATTACCAAGGCCGGTCTGGTGATCGGCGGCGGGGTGGCGGGGATGGAAGCGGCTCTGGGGTTGGCCAATCAGGGCTACCAGGTCCACCTGGTGGAAAAGAAGGACTTCTTGGGAGGCCATGCCCGAAAGCTCAACCATACCTGGATGGGCGAGCCGGTTCCACCTTACCTCGATGACTTGGTGCAACGGGTGGAGGGCAACCCCCTGATAGAAACCCACCTGAGCAGCGAAGTCACTAATGTTAAAGGCTTTGTGGGCAATTTCACCTCCACCGTCACCACCGGGGGCCGGGATACGGAGGTGCCCCATGGCGTAGCCATCATCGCCATGGGTGGCCACTCCTTTAAGCCCCAGGAATACTTTTACGGGCAGAATCCCCGGGTAATGCTCTCTCTCGAGATGGACCAGGCCCTGCGGGAAAAGAACCCCCTGGTGACCGGGGCCAAGACCGCGGTCTTCATCCAATGCGTAGGCTCCCGCATCCCGGAACGGCCTTATTGCAGCCGGGTGTGTTGCACCCATTCCGTGGAGAGCGCCCTCAGCTTGAAAGAACTGAACCCGGACATGGACGTCTTTGTCCTCTACCGGGATATGCGGACCTACGGCCCCCGGGAAAACCTCTATAAGGAAGCCCGGGAAAAGGGCGTCACCTTCATCCGCTTTGAGGTGGAGAACGGGCCCCAAGTGGAGCAGCTAGCCGATGGCCGCCTTCAGGTGACGGTGCGGGACCACGTCCTGGGCCTGCCGGTGACCCTGGAGGCCGACGTTCTGGGGTTGGCCAGCGCCATCATTGTCAAGGACCAGGAGAAGCTGGCCCAGCTCTTCAAGGTGCCTTTGAACAACGACGGCTTCTTCCTGGAGGCCCACATGAAGCTTAGGCCGGTGGATTTCGCCACCGACGGCGTCTTTGTTGCCGGCCTGGCCCATTACCCCAAGCCCATGGATGAGGCCATTGCCCAGGCCAAGGCCGCCGCGGCCCGGGCCGCAGTGGTGCTGGCCCAAGATGCTATCCGGGCCGGGGGCGTGGTGGCCCAGATCGACGCGGCGGCGTGTTCCGGCTGCCAGGCTTGCGTGGGGGTCTGCCCCTTCGGCGCCATCGACTACAAGGTGCAGGAGAACGTCTGTGAAGTAAATCAGGCCCTGTGCAAAGGCTGCGGCACCTGCGCCGCCAACTGCCCCTCCGAATGCATCACCCTCTTCGGCTTCAGTCACAAGCAGATTTACACCCAGGTGGATGAAGCCCTGGCGGAATTGGAAGAGATGCTGGAAGCGGCGGGTGGGGCTTAAGACTTAAATTAATCCAGATAAAAGGTTGAGATATGACGGAAAAAGAGTTCGAACCGAAAATTCTGGGATTTTTCTGTAACTGGTGCACCTATGCCGGGGCCGACTTGGCGGGCGTGAGTCGCTTGCAGTATCCCCCCAATATCCGGGTTATCCGGGTGATGTGCTCCGGCACGGTGTCGCCCCATCACGTGCTGCGCGCCTTTCAAAAAGGGGCGGACGGCGTCCTCATCGGCGGCTGTCATATCGGCGACTGTCATTATCTTCGGGGCAATTTCATGACCATCAAGCGCATGCGCTTTCTCCAGGAGCTGTTAAAGTTCACCGGTTTTGCCCCGGAACGCCTCCATTTGGAGTGGATCTCCGCCGCGGAGGGACCCAAGCTGGCCCAGACGATCCGGGATTTTACCGAGAAGATCAAAAAGCTGGGGGTCTCTCCCTTAAAAAAGGCGCAGGCTGCTTAAAGCAGTGGCTCGATCAGCAGGAGGAATCTCCTAGAATTAACCAGCAAAGGATAATTCTTCATGGATAAATTGCGGGAGAAAGTACGGAAATTATTGGCCGAGGGGAAGATCGCCGGATATTTGGGCTATATCATGCAAGAGGGCCATCCCTTGCCCCACCTGTTTACCAAGGAGCGCTTGGCAGAGCTGGACCAGGCCATCGTTTCGCCGGGCGCGGCCCGTTATCCCCTGGATAAACTGCTCCAATCCCTGGCGGCTCGCTACCCGGAGGAGACTTTTGCCATCCAGGTCCGGGGCTGCGATGAACGGGGTTTGAATGAGCTTTATAAGTGGGGCCAACTGGAACCCGACAAGGTAGTGCTGGTGGGGATCGCCTGTCCCCAGGATCAGGCCGATTATTGCGAATGTCCCGGCCCCTGGGCCTCAGTCATCGATTATGGGGAGAAGTGCCAGCCGGTGCTTAAGAGCAAACGGGTGGAGCAAGTGGCGGCCCTGGCCGAAGCGGAGGCCTTTCAGGAGTGGCTGGCCCATTTCCAGCGCTGCGTCAAATGTTACGGCTGCCGGGATGTCTGCCCCATGTGTTTCTGCAAGGAGTGCAGCCTGGAGCATGACGCACTGATGAGCACCGGCCAGGTTCCCCCGGATACCATCTTTCAATTGGTGCGGGCCATCCACATGGCCGGGCGTTGCATCGACTGCGGTCTCTGTGAGGAAGCCTGCCCCGCGGATATCCCCTTGCGGGTGCTCTACAAGAAGGGCAATGCCTTGGTGAAGGAGCTTCTGGGCTACGACACCGGCGCTCCGGGGGGCGATATTTCCCCCTGGAAAATCTCGGGAGAAGAGTCCACCCTGGGGACCAAACCGATGTGAGACCAAGGAAGAAGCGGGAAATCAAAGGGCGGGGCCTGGTTTGGGCCCCGCCCTTTTTATTAGCCCTACCCCGGAGGGCAGGGGCACAGGTCCTGGGAAGTATTAACTAGGCAGGACCCGGTGCTTGTGGGAATATTCGGGAGTGTCGAGGACCAACTGCTTGCCCCGGCGATCTTTGAGATTGATGACCAAGGGGCCGATGAGATTGGCGGTCATCTCCTGGGGCTGTCCCGGGGGGATGGTGAGAATCACCAGGACCTTCAAATCTTGGGGGGTTTTCACGGCCAGATCGGCCATAAGCTCTTCCACCGGCCCCACTTGATAATCAGGGACAATGAAGGCCGGGTCGATGACCACAAAGGCCAAATCCGGGTTATCCACACATTGCAGACAGAGAAACGGTGATTCCTTCTGGTGCTCGATCAACACATAGCGGTGGAATTGAGAAAATCCCAACAGACCTGGGGAAAGCATAATAATCTGGTCGGACCGCACGGTGATGTCACCAAAAGTGGGAGTGGCAATAGTTAAGGAGGTCAGTTTCGAGGCGGTGGTCTGCTTGGGAGCCATAGGCTTATTTCTGCCTCCAGATTGTGGCGATTTCCTTCAAATCCGCCTCTTTGACCCCGGCCGCCTGGAGGTTCTGTTCCTGGACCCGGCGGTAGATTTCTTCCCGCAGGACCACGACGTGCTGCGGAGCCTCGATACCCAACCGGATTTGCTTACCTCGGATCTCCAAGACCGTGACCCGGATCTCATCCCCGATAAAAAGGCCTTCGCCCGATTTTCTGGTAAGAATCAGCAAATCTACCTTCCTGGTTAACCCGCTGCTTAAGGTCTACATATAGTCCAACAGACTCATGTTCATGACCAGGGTGGAGGAGGCCAGCGCCGCCTGGTAAGCTAATTGCGTGGTGGCCAAGGCGTTGGCGGCTTCCACCAGATCGGTGTCTCCTTTTTCAGCGATATTATCGGTAAGCGCTCCTTGCAAAGTGTCGTAGACATTGTTTTTAATAGTCACCCGATTGAGAGAGGCGCCGAGACCGGCCAGGGTGGCGTTAATCTGGTTCTGAAAGGTGTTGAGCCTCTCCAGGCTGGCCGCGGCCTCATAAGGGTCGTTGGCCTCCAGGCTGCTCTTGAGTTGAGCCAGGATGTCAAAGATGTCAGTGCTGCCCCCCGTACCCCCCAGGGCGTCGCTGCCCACTTGATTTACCGCCAGGCGGGAATTCCGGCCGATGCCGATTTCCAGGGTGTTATCATCACCTTGGTAGGTTATCGGTTCATAGACGGGAATACTAAAGCGATCTCCGGCCACCCAGGTTCCGCCAAAGGTGGCGTTCACTCCCTCGGTGCCGACGGCTACCGCCGCCCCGGTAACCACGGGGGGATCGCTCCAGGTCTGGCCGCCGTCCTCGGAGTAACGGAAAGTGGCCACCCCCGTGACCCCTCCCTGGACTATCTCCACCACATAGGTCTTGGTGGTGGTGCCGATATAGGCCCCCCCCGAGGCGGCCGTGCCCGTGGACCCCGGTTGTAACTTCATCACCGGGTTCTGGATCGTAAAGGCACTTTCGACAAAAGGTTGTGAGTCAATTTTATATCCGCTTAAGATATATTGCCCCTTATAATTGGTGTTGCCGGTCTGCACCGCTTCATCCAGCATTTGCTGGACGGTCTGGGCCCCGGCGATGCGTTGCGCCGCGTTATAGGTGCCGGTAGCCATCTGTTCCGCGGTAACGCTGCAAGTCCGGACGATTTCGCCGATATCACTTAGGGTTGACTCGGTGATAGCCAGCCAATCATTGGCCGTCTCCAGGTTACGCTTATATTGGCTAACCTGATCCGAGTCCGTGGTCAGTCCCAGCAGTGCCCCCACATCCACCGGGTTGTCACTGATGCTGCTATATTTTTGTCCGGAAGAGATGCTATTATTTATTTTAAATAATTCTTCGGATAAATTCTGCAAATTTCTCTGAATATAGCTAAAAATGGTGGGCATGGAAACTCGCATGTCCGCCCTCCCTTACTCTTTGGTGCTTAGCAGAGTTTGGTACATCTCGTCCGCTACGCCCACCAGACGGGCGGCAGCCTGGTAGGCCCGCTGGTATTTAATCAAGTTAGTCAGCTCCTCGTCCAGGGATACCCCGGAGACGTCGTCTCGCATGGCCTGGAACTGATTCACCTGGTCCTGGTAAAACTTAGCTTGAGTAGCGCTCTGTTCGGCCTCTAGACCGAGATCGGAGATCAGGCGGCGAAAAGCGTCGGTCACCGTCAGGGTATCCGTACCCACCGTTATCACCGCGGAGTTTTCCAGATCGCTTAAGGCCAGGGCGTTCTGGTTGTCACCCACCGGGTGTAATCCGGTGGTGACGTCGATCTGCCCGGCGGCAATCATATTAGGGGAATCGGCTACCGTGTCGTTAATCCCCAGGGTATAGGCCGAGTCCCCGGTAAAGAAAGTATTAACCCCCAAGGCCATGAGGACGTTGCTGGTATCCGCGGCAAACCCGAAGCTGTCCGTGCCGGCATTGGCCACAATGTTTAATTGGTTGTTGACCACCGAGGCGGTGAGATCCGCGCCCACGGCGCTGAGGTTGATGGCGTTGACCAGGTCGTCCAACGTATCCGTGGGATCAACGGTAATGGTGGCATTGGAATGCGGCGCGCCGTTCCGGTCCACAAAGATTTGAAAGGTGCCGTTGGTGATCTCAGCCCCAAAGGGCAGGTCCGTGGCATTGAGGGGGTCAGTGGGGTCATTGACCGCGTAGGTCCCCGTGACTGAGGTAAAAAGATCCAGGCCTACCCCTTGGGAGTGCTGGCTGTTGATGGCGGCAATGAATTCCTTGGCCAGGTTGTCGAAATCAGCCTGGAATTGGGGGATGATGGTATCCCGCACCTCGATCAGGCCGGTAAGCTTGCCGCCGTCCAGGGAACTGGAGATATGCTCCACCAGGCCGCCGGGGCCATTCCAGGTGACGTCCACCGTATCGGTGGGAGAGATGGTGTAATCCAGGGTAAAGGAGGTCACGCCCGTCACCAGGGGCAAGCCGTTGGGGAAGATGACGTTGACGGTGCCGTCGCCGGTGGTGTAATAGCTGACGCCCACCAGTTTTTCTATTTCGGTGATCTCTGTCTGCCGCTTGTCCCTTAAGTCATTGTTGACCTGGGTGCCGTCTTCCGATTCCTGGATTTCCTCGGTGAGCTGGGCGATGCGGGCGGCCCGGGTGTTCACTTCCTCCAGGATAGGGGCGATTTCCTGGGTAACGGATTGGCGCGCCTGGGCCAACTGGTCGGCCCGGGAATTGAAGGCATCGTTCAGGTTTTCCGCCCGGCGGATGAGGGCCAGTCGCTCCGCCGCCCCCTGGGGATTGTCGGCCAGGTCATTCCAGGCGGCCCAAAATTCGGCCAGCTGGGCATTCAAACCATCATCCTGGGTTTCGTTAAAGAAGGTGGCCACTTGCTCCAATTGGTCCGATTTGGCCTGGTATTCCGCCATAGTGGCGGTCTTTTCATCCAATCGGGCCTGGATAAAGCGGTCAAAGTTCCTTTCAATGTTTAAGACCCTTACCCCCCGACCCATGGGGCCCCAGGGGGCGAGCTCGGGATAGGCGGTCTCATAATTGACTACTTGGCGGGAATATCCCGGGGTATTGACATTGGCGATATTATGACTGGTGACCTCCACCCCCACCTGCTCGGCGGCCATGGCCTGGGCGGCGATGTCTAAAACACTAGTGATACCTGACATGGCGGGACTCCTTTTTCAGGTCCGTCAGGAAAAGTACCGGCTTTCGGCGCCGGTTAGTTGAACCCGGGGGATTGACGCTGACTTTCCCTCTAATATCCGGTTAATTGCGACACAGACCACTAGTTTGCCCTTACCCTGCCTTTTCTTGAGCTACCCCGGATAATCCTTCCCAGCCCAGAGAGGCTTCAGCCTCACGCCTGACGATGGAACAAGGCCATGCCGGAGCCGTTCTGCATCTGCCCTTCCGGCCGATAGGTGCCGGGACCGGGGGGCTGAAACAGGGCCAGAAAATCTTGAATCACCTCCAGGGAGGCGGTGATGATCTGGCGATTGCGATCATTGGCGCCGGCCACCTGCTCTTTAAGCTGGGAGAGCTGCCCGGCCCCGGCGTCAGGGGGCAAGGGCCCGGACTCCGCGTGCCGCTCCTGTTTCACCTCCAGGAGTCTCTTTAAAATGGCTTCCTTATTGGTGGCCAGATTAAGAATGGCTTCTTCCTGGGCCCTCGTCAGGGCTTGGGTCTCCTGCTCCAGACATTCCAGGAGTTCCCGGTAGAGGGAGATCTCCAGTTGCCGAAGGTTCTCCTGACTCCGGGGGAGTAGCTGATTCTCCATGTTTTTTCTCCTTCGGGTTTGAGGGCAGCCGCTGGGCCAGGTCTTCATAAAGTCGCCGGGCCAAACCCATCCCGCCGCCGGCCGCTAAGGCCCGGGCCACATGCTGGTCAATCAGAGCCTGATATTGCTGCGATTCCGGACTAGAGGACTTGAGACCCCGAACCATGGACTTGCGCATCTGCTCCAGGAGTTGGGTGAGAAAGACTCCTTCTATTTCCACACACACCTGGCCCAGGCTTTTCCGGTCGTTAATCTTTCCCCGGTTCTTCAAGCCCAGGGCATAAAGGGGGCTCAGGCCCGCGGCCCCGGTAGGCCCCGGAGAGAGTAAGGATGAGAGGTTGTTGGCCATGTAGCGATCCTTAGATAATTTCCAGCTCAGCCTGGAGGGCCCCGGCGGCTTTAATTGCCTGCAAGATGTTGATGAGGTCCCGGGGGGTGACGCCGATGGCGTTCAAGGCCTGGACCACCTGGCCGATGCTCACCCCTTCCGGCAAGACCATGAGTCGTTTATCCCCTTCCTGCACGGTGATGCTGGTGTCCGGCACCACCGCCGTGGTTCCCTGGCCAAAAGGCATGGGCTGGGATACCAGTTTCTTTTCTTTGATCTGCACCATCAAGTTGCCGGCCGCGATGGCCACGGTGGCCAGACGGACATTGGCCCCCATGACCACAGTGCCGTTCCGTTCATCAATGACCACTTTGGCCGGGGAATCCGGATGAATTTCGATATTCTCCAGGGAGGCCAACAGGGGGACTATTTGATCCTTATAGCTCGGAGGGATCTTGATGTTGACGGTGCCGCCGTCTCGGGAGGCGGCATAACTGCCTCGCAAATGCCGGTTGATGGCCGCCACGGCCCGCTGGGAGGTGGTGAAATCCGAATCATGCAGGGCCAGGGTGAATTCCTCTTTACCTTGCAGCTCCATGGGTATTTCCCGCTCCACGGTGGCGCCGTTGGCAATACGTCCCGCGGTGGGATGGTTTTTGGTAACGCCCCCGCCGGCTTCACCACTGGCGGTAAAGCCGCCCACGGACAGCGGCCCTTGGGCCAGGCCGTAAACCTGTTGATCCACCCCTTTCAAGGGGGTCAAAAGTAAGGTGCCCCCCTGCAGGCTTTTGGCGTCCCCCAAGGAAGACACCAGTACGTCGATGCGGGACCCCACCCGGGCAAAGGGGGGCAATACCGCGGTAACCGCCACCGAGGCGATATTTTTGACCTTGACTTTATCCCGGGCGGCATGGACCCCCAGATTCATCAGCAAATTGGCCAGTTCCTGGGTATTGAAGTCCACATTGGTGCCGTCCCCGGTACCGTTCAAACCCACCACCAAACCGTTGCCGATAAGCTGATTGGGCCGCACCCCTTTGAAAGAGGCGATGTCCTTAAGACGGGTAGCCTGAGCCGGGGCGGTCAGGATTCCGGCCACGAGCAGGAGGAGGGCCAGGACCAGGCCGGACTTAAGCCAAAGGGGAGGCCGCCGTCTGATCAGCAGGATTTCGCTTGTCTTAAGTCCCATGGCGCTACCATTTTCCTTAAAAGGGCCAGATATGGTCAAAGATACGCTGAAACCAGCCTACCCGCTGTTTGTCGGAGACCACCCCCACCCCGGACATCTCCATGCGGGCCTCGGCTATCCGATTAGAAGGCACGATATTGTCACGGCTTATATCCCGGGGCCGAATAATTCCGGTCAGGGTAACGACTTCCGTCTCATTATTGATCTTCAAGTGGCGGCGGCCCTGGATCACTAAATTTCTGTTAGGCAGCACCTGGATCACCTGGGCGGTCAAATAAGAAGTAAAGATACTCTGCCGTTCGGTCTTGGCGTTCCCCTTGGTGGTCAGGCCGGCCGCCACATCCACCTGATTTTCCACATTGACATTCTTGCTGCCGGAAAAGGGGTTCAGCGGATAGTTGAGACCGAAGAGAGAACCGATGGTCAATTCGACTCCGGAGGCGCGGCCCACGTCGGTATTGGCGATTTCGCTGCCCTGGGAATTTTCCGTGATGGCAATGGTTATCGTATCCCCCACGTTAGTGGCCCGGGTGTCGGCCAACAGTCCATGGGTATCCCGGCCATCCCACAGAGAGCCTGCCTGGGGGGGCGGGGCCGGGGGTAGGGGAGGGGCCGCAATGGGTTCCAGGGTGAGAGGGTCCTTGGACGATTTATTATTGGACGAGGCGCAGCCCGCCAATAACAGGGCCATTACTAAGAAAAGCCAAAATTTTTGCTGCCGGGAGGATCTCATAGCTTAACCTTTACGGTTTTGGCGTCCACCACCTGGGCCTGAAATTCCTTCTTACTCTTGGGGTTGAGCATTTTGATGGCACGCCCGGGATGCCCTTCTTCCTGGGCCACTCCCTTGCCGGTGATAATCAATCCGTCTTGATCCAGGATCACCGTGACCTCATCTCCCTTTTTAATCAGGGCGCTGCGGCCCAGGTGTTGGCTGCTGATAATCTCCTCCGCTCCCGCCACCCGGCTCAGAGTAAGGCCGATGACTTGATCCGGGGAGGTAAAATAATCCTTGGCTTCCAGATTCGACACGTCCCGGCGGCAGAGGCGGACATCTCCCTGCGTCACCACGTCCTTGGATCTCAGAGTCTTGGTGGCGCAAACCACCTGTTGCTCCAGGGAGACCTTGCCGTTGACCTTGATGCGTTTATAGGGCTGCCCCTGCCGCAGCAGGGCCATTTCCAGGGTCAGGTCACCCAGTAATTTCGTCCCCTGTTTGGGGGGCAAGGCCTCCAGGGTTATCTGGTGATCCGGTAAAAGTACCGGTTCTTCCAGGGGGAAGACCTCAATGCGTATTCTTTCCGCCGGCCCGTAGCTATGCTCCAGAATATAGCGCCGGAAAGCCGCGGTTATCATGTCGACAGCCAATACCACCCCGGTCTGGCGCACCTGGATGGCGGAGGGCAGGTTGGCATCCTCGAGAATTTCTTTAAGACCCAATTGTTCCAGGCGATGCTGGAGGAATTCTTTGGTCAGGGTATAGACCTGCCCGGGGGGGGGAGCGGACCAGACCAGGGCCGGCCCATATCTTGAGGCCAAATCCTGGGAAAGATCGGCCAGATGGCCCAGGGTGATGTATTCCCCAGCCACCTGTGCCTCCGGGCGGAAATTTACCGGTTCGGCGGCGGAGATTTCCCGGGTTTGTGGTCCCGGCCCCATAGTCAAAAGGAGCACCAGGATCAGAACTGGCCCGAAGCGGTACATCTTAACCATCCCTCCTTAAGCCTTCAAATGATAGGCTCGCTCCATCATGTTGTCCGCCGTCTGGATGGCCTTGGAGTTCAGCTCGTAAGCCCGTTGGCAAATGATCATGTTCACCATCTCTTCCACCACATTGACGTTGGAGACTTCCAGATAGCCCTGGGCGATGGTGCCCACCCCATTTATTCCGGGCTGGCCTTCCAGGGGGTCCCCGGAAGCCTCCGTGGGCCGGAAGAGGTTGCGGCCGATATTGCTCAAGCCCGTCTGATTGGGGAAGGTGTAAAGAGTAACGTTGGAAGTGGACAGGGTGGTGTTGTTGGGTCCAAAGCAGGTGATAGTGCCGGCGCTGTTGATGGAGGTGAAAACGGTCTGGGCGGGTATGTTGAATTCCGGTTGCAGGCGGTCCCCGTTGGGAGTGGTGAGGAAGCCGTCCTTATCGGTTTTAAAGTTCCCGGCCCGGGTGTAACACTCCTGGCTGTTGCTCATCACCTTGAAGAAGCCTTTGCCCTCAATGGCCATGTCCAGTTCATTTTCCGTATTGACGTAATCCCCTTGGGAGAAGATCTTGGAGATGCCCACCGGCCTCACCCCTAAGCCGATCTGGAGGCTGGAAGGCACCTGGCCTCCTGACGGGAGTTCCCCCCCCGCCTGGCGCAAGGTTTGGTAGACCAGGTCCTCAAAATCGCCCCGACTCTTCTTAAAGCCGGTGGTATTCACATTGGCCAGGTTGTTGGCGATGATGTCCAGACGCAATTGCTGGGCCCCCATGCCGGTGGCCGCAGAGAACATCCCTCGAAACATAGTAAGGCTCCTTTTCTACTAAGCCGTTTTGCCGATCTCGTCCACTACCTTGCGATCGTTATCCGCAAAGGTGTCCAGAACCTTGAGATAGGCTTCAAAACCTCGTTGGATATCAATAAGCTTTACCGCCATCATCACCGGATCCACATTGCTTTCTTCAATTTTTCCATGGAGCACCTTGGCATCAGGGGCTTCCATCTCGCTTCCGGACCCAGCCCCCGAGGCATAATAGCCTCCTTTTTCCAGGGTCAGGGCTTGGGGGTTGGGGAAATCCACTACCGCGATTTGGTCTCCCAAAGAATTGTCCATGTGGACGCCCCCTTGCTCGTCAATGGAAAATTTCTGATCGATGGAATTGAGGGCGACGGGCGCGCCGTTCTTGGACAAAACCTTGTAACCCTCCCGGGTTTGCAGCACCCGGTCCGGATTAAGAGTAAAGGAGCCATCCCGGGTATACCGGATGCCCCGGGGGGTCTCCACTTTGAAGAAGCCGGATCCCTCTAAAGCAATGTCGGTCTCACCTTCAGTGTAATGCACCGCTCCTTGGCTGAAATCCCGGCCCCGGACATCCAGGTAAGAGGCCGGTTGCGGCTGGTTGGCCTCAGCGGGGCTGATTTTGGCGGACTCCATTTGCCACAGGAACAATCGATCCTGTTTGAAGCCGATTCTGCTGGCGTTGGCCAGATTGTGACTGACCAGGTCCAGTTCCCGGATGGCCCGGGTTCCCATATAGGCCGCCATATCCCACCCTAACTGCATTGCCGCTGTTCTCCTTTAATGGGCGCCATTTTCCCATCGATCCGGGTACTGACCGGCCACCCTTTTTTATGCTGTGAGCCTTTTAGCTTCATGTCTTCAAGACCTTTAGGACAGGAGTCCGGAACAATTCGGGAAAATGAATCTGCAAAGGGGATGCCAGCAGTTATCTTGCTGATATTATAGGAATAATTGTTATGAATATCCTAAGCCCAAGTTTCTCTGGGGAAAAAGTTGCCTATCCCCTTAGGGTTCCTTTCCCAGATGGCCGGGTTTTCGCCCTACACCTTGAAAATTCGGTCCGCTAGAGATATTTTTAGGTATGGAGTCACTTTACCCAGGGGGGGACAGATGGCAGGAAATAGCGGCGGCTCTTTCCCAGGGAGCCCGGGAGATCCATCTTCAGGGTCTCACCCCGGGGGCGGCGGCTTACGTCCTGATCCAGATTTATCAAAAGTTGGGCCGCCCTTTCCTCCTGATCACCCCGGAGATTTCCAGCCAGGAAACCTTTCTTAAGGATTTGGATTTCTTCTACGGCTGGCAAGGGGGAAAGGTCGCCCAGCCCTGGCCCCGCATCCTCAGCTTCCCGGCCTACGAGCTCTTGCCCTTCCGGGCCCTGTCTGCCGACGCCGAGGTGAGTTGCGCCCGGGTGGGCGCGGCTTATGTGGCCCTCACCCAGGGGGAGCCTTTTTTCCTGGCGGCCCCGGGGTTGGCTCTCCGGGAGCAACTGCCGCCCCCGGAGGTCTTGCGGGAGGCCTGGACCTATGTTCTGGCGGGGGAAGAGCTGGATCGCCAGGCGTTTTTAGAGAGACTGGCGGCCGGGGGCTACGAGCGCCGGCCCCTGGTGGAAGAACGGGGAGAGTTCAGCCTCCGGGGCGGCATTATTGACCTCTTCCCCCCTCTTTATGGGCAGCCGGTGCGCCTGGAGTTCCTGGGGGATGAAGTGGAAACCCTCCGTTTCTTTGACCCGGCCACCCAGCGGTCCCAAGGCTCCCTAGAGGAGCTCATCGTGCTGCCGGCCCATGAGGTAGTTTTCACCAGCGGGGTTAAGGACCGTGCCCTGGCCGGCCGCAGCCGGCGGCAAGACCCCCAATTCTGGCACTATGTCCAGGAAGGCCTCCATTTCCCCGGCATGGAACGCCATCTAAAGGAATTTTATCCCGCCCCCCAGACCCTCTGGGATTATCTCCCCCCGGAGACGGTGGTGGTGGAGTGGGACCCCCTGAATTTGGCCCAGGAATTGGGGAAACTGGAGGAAGCCGCGGCGAAGGAGCCGGCGGGCTGGTTGGATCAGGTGGCCTGGGAAGAGCGGCGCCGGCCCTTTGCCACCCTCCGGTGCCAGGTGCTGCCCTGGGGAGAGACAGCCGGAGAGGATTATTTTACTTTCCAGGTAGGGAGAAACGACGGCCTGGCCCAGGAACTGGCCCAGGCCGGGATAGAGGACGGCCGCCTGCTGCCGGCCCTGGCCCACCGCCTGGAAGAATGGCAAAGGGAGGGACTCCACCCGGTGTTGGTATGCCTAAGCCGCCATCGGGGGGAACGCCTGGCTCAATTGCTGGCCGGGGAGGGCCTGGCCACGGAACTGGGACCTCAAGGAGGGAATGCCTTCCCGGGCCAGGTGGAGATCATGGTGGGAGAGATTTCCGGGGGCTTTCGCCTGCCCGCCGCCGGCCTGGCGGTCCTGACGGAAGACGAGGCCCTGGGGTTCCGACCGGAGGGCAGACGACACAAGGAATCTCGCCCGCCCCAGCATCTTACTTCCCTGGCCGATCTTCAAGAAGGGGACAATATCGTCCATCTGGATCACGGCATCGGCATTTACCGGGGCTTGATCAAGCTCACGGTGGGGGCCGAAGTCAACGATTTCCTGGAACTGGAATACCAGGGAGGGGATCGCCTCTACCTGCCGGTAGATCGCCTTAACCTGGTGCAAAAATATCTGGGAGTGGAGGGGGTTTCTCCCCGGGTGGACCGCCTGGGGGGCAAGTCCTGGGAGCGCACCAAGGGGCGGGTGAAAAAGGCGGTGGCCAAGATCGCCCAGGAGTTGGTGGAGCTCTATGCCGCCCGCCGCGTGCTGCCGGGCCATGGTTTTACCCCGCCGGACCCGGCTTATCGGGAGTTTGAGGCCACCTTCGAATATGAGGAGACCCCGGATCAACTCCAGGCCGTCCAGGATGTGGTTGCCGATATGATGGCCGACAAACCCATGGATCGGCTGATCTGTGGGGACGTGGGCTACGGCAAAACCGAGGTGGCCTTGCGGGGGGCCTTCAAGGCGGCCATGGACGGGAAGCAGGTAGCCCTCCTGGTCCCCACCACCGTGCTGGCGGAACAGCATTACGAGACCTTCCGGCGCCGGCTGGCCCACTATCCCCTGGAAGTCCGGGTACTGAGCCGGTTCAAGTCCCCGGCGGAGCAAAGGCGAATCTTGACGGACTTGGCCCAGGGCCGGGTGGACATCATCATCGGCACCCACCGCCTCCTCCAGAAAGACGTGACTTTCCGGGACCTGGGCCTGGTGATTGTTGATGAGGAGCAGCGCTTCGGGGTGCGCCAGAAAGAGAGACTCAAGGAATGGCGCCGGATAGTGGATGTCCTTACCCTGACGGCCACCCCCATACCCCGTACCATGCAATTGTCTTTAACCGGCCTTAGGGACCTGAGCCTGATCAACACACCCCCGGAAGACCGCCGGGCCATCCGCACCTATCTCTGCCGCCCGGAAAGGCCGGTGCTCCAGGCCGCCATCCGCCGGGAACTGGCCCGCCGGGGCCAGGTCTTCTTTGTGCATAACCGGGTGCGGAACCTGGCCACCTGGTCTAGATATGTGCAAGAATTGGTGCCGGAGGCCAGGGTGGCCATGGCCCACGGGCAGATGCCGGAGCGGGAGTTGGAGCAGGTCATGCTGCGTTTCTGGCGGGGGGAAGTGGATGTCCTGGTCTGCACCGCCATCATCGAAGCCGGTCTGGATGTCCCCCGGGCCAATACCATCATTATCAACCGGGCCCATACCCTGGGGTTGGCCCAACTCTATCAGCTCCGGGGCCGGGTGGGACGGAGCCGGGCCCAGGCCTACGCTTATCTCTTGGTGCCGGACGAAGTGGCCCTCTCCCGGGAGGCGCAAAAACGCCTGCAAGCCCTGATGGAATTTACCGAGCTGGGCTCGGGCTTCAAGATCGCCCTCCATGATCTGCAAATCCGGGGAGCGGGAAATCTATTGGGACAGGCTCAATCCGGCCATCTGGCCGGGGTTGGTTATGAACTCTATTTTGACCTCCTGGAGCAGGCCGTCCGGGAGTTAAAGGGAGAAGCACCGGAAGAGCGGCTCCCCGAGCCGGAGATCCGGGTGCCGGTGGCGGCTTACCTGCCGGAAGATTATGTGCCGGACATCCAGCAGCGCCTGGGGCTGTATCGCCGCCTGTCGGGCCGGCTGACGCCGGAGATGATCCAGGAGTTGGAAGAAGAACTGCTGGACCGCTTTGGGCCGCTCCCTAGGGAAGGCCGCAATCTCTTGAAAGTAGTGCGGCTCAAGCATCGCCTCCGGCAATTGGGCATCAAACGCCTGGAAGTTCAGGATGGCTTTGCGGTGATCCAATTTGCCGCTCCGGAGCGCCTGAACCTGAAGCGTTTATTGACATTGCTGCAGCAGCGACCGGAGAGCCTGCGTCTTACTCCGGATCAGGCTCTCTGGATGCGCCTCCCGGAAGACCGCTCCCTCTGGGCGCCTTTGGAAAACTGCTTGAAAGAATTGGCAACATTTGTTAATGGGGAGATAGAGGAAAAGATATGACCAAATTCCGGATTACCCTTCAAAAGATACTGTTAGGTTGTTGTTTATTGTGCTCATGGTTGGCGGCGGCGGCGGTGGCTGAAGTAGTGGACCGGATTGTCGCGGTGGTCAATAATGAGGTCATCACCATGTCGGAGTTGGAGCAGACGGCCAGGGCTTTCCAGGACCAGCCCGGTATGCGTAGCCCGGCTAAATCCGATAAAGCTTACCAACGCCAGATGCTGGAGGTCTTGATTGACCAAAAGTTGGCCAAGGCCGAGGCCAAGCGCCGGGGGATTACGGTAAGTGACAAGGACCTGGAGCAGTCCCTCCAGGATTTCAAACAACGGAATCAGATGCCTGATGATGCCGCTCTGGCCAAAGCCTTGTCCCAGTCTGGCATGTCTCTAAGTGAGTTCAGGCAACAAATAGCTGATCAGATCGTGCAAGAACGCCTGATGATTCTCATAGTGGGCGCCAAGATAAAGGTCAGCGAAGGGGACGTGCGCAACTTCTACGATAGGGAGTTCCCCAAGGAAGGCGGCGATCTGATGCATCTGAAAATTATTACCATTCCTTTTCCGCCCGGGGCCTCACCGGCCCAAAAAGAAGAATTGCAGCAAAAAGTGGAGTCATTCCTGAACGAAGCCCGCCAGGGAGTCTCTTTTGAGGAAATGCGGCGCAAACATGACCTGGCCATGGAAGACCTGGGCTTTATTTCTGTCGCCGACCTGGACCCCCAATTGGCGGCATTTTTAAAAGGCTTACGCCCGGGAGAAACAGCTCCCGTCAAGACTCCCCAGGGATTTCAATTGGTGCAACTGGTGGCCCGCAAAGCCGGTCAGCCTCAATCCTTTGAAGAGGCGGCTCCTCAGATCCGCCGCCATCTGCGCAACCTGGAAATGCGGAAAGAATTTGGCGAATGGGTTAAAGGCCTCCGGGAAAAAGCCCATATCAAGATCATCTTGTAGAGGATTGCTGTCAGCCATCAGCTATCGGCTATCAGCAGTCGGTGGTAAGCAGTAAGTGATTTCCCTGCTGCCAGGCTTTTAGGGAAACGAAATGTGCGGCATTCCTTATTTTTTAAAAATAAAAGCTGACCGCTGATGGCTGAAAGCTGAAAGCTATTGACAACCGGAAACCCGAAAATCCCGCCAGCCGCGGAAATTCTTCATCTCTCCCGTTACGTGGGTCAGATGGTAACCATCCGGGGCTGGCTAGTCCACCTGCGCTCCAGCGGCAAAGTGCGTTTTCTGGTAGTCCGGGACGGCACCGGCCTGGTCCAGGGGGTGATGGTCAAGGGGGGGCTCCCGGAGGAGGACTTCCAGCAATTCGACTGCCTGACCCTGGAATCCTCCCTGATTGTGGCGGGGCGGGTCAAGGCCGAACCTCGGGCCCCCGGCGGCTATGAGCTGGAGGTCACCCGGCTGCAACCTCTCCAGATCGCCCAGGATTATCCCATTTCCCCCAAAGAGCACGGCGTGGCCTTTCTCTTGGATCACCGCCACCTGTGGCTCAGATCCCAGAGGCAGCAGGCCATCCTTAAAGTGCGGGATGAAGTGACCCGGGCCTGCCGGGACTTTTTTCACGAGAGGGGCTTTGTCCTGGTGGACACCCCCATTCTCACCCCCACCGCCTGTGAAGGCACCACCAACCTCTTTGAGACCAGCTACCTGGACCGGGGCAAGGCCTATCTCTCCCAGAGCGGCCAGCTTTACCTGGAGGCCGCGGCCCTGGCCCTGGGAAAGGTCTATTGCTTCGGCCCCACCTTCCGGGCGGAGAAATCCAAGACCCGGCGCCACCTGATGGAATTCTGGATGGTGGAGGCGGAGGCCGCGTTCCACACCCTGGCCGACATCATGCAATTGGCGGAAGACCTGGTGCGCTGCCTGGTCCTCCGGGTGCTGGAACACCGCCGGGAGGAACTTAGCACCCTGGAACGGGACCTGGCCCCCTTGGAGAAGGTGGCCCAACCCTTTTACCGCCTTAGCTACACTGAGGCCCTGGCCCGCCTTAAGGCCCAGGGCCGGGAGATGAACTGGGGGGAAGATTTGGGAGGCGACGAAGAGACCACCCTCTCCCAGATGTTCGACCGTCCGGTCATGGTGCATCGCTATCCCCGGGAGTGCAAGGCCTTTTACATGGAGGCCGACCCCGAGGACTCCAAGTTGGCCCTCTGCGTGGATATGCTGGCCCCGGAGGGCTACGGCGAAATTATCG